>CXWL01002131.1_pt1 | contig 281232 bp, 238 predicted proteins | sample 590931 | NCBI WGS metagenome assembly CXWL01 (sample SAMEA3498368, study PRJEB10139) | groundwater metagenome | biome: water well; material: biofilm material | place: Germany | collected 2015-04-27
CCCGAACACCCCTCCCCCACCGGAGAAGCCGCCACCCCCGCCGAAGACCGATCCCCCACCGCCGCCACCCCAGCCCCCGCCGCCGCCGGTCCAGGGCCCGCCCAGCACCCAGGGCCCGTGCCCGCCGCGGCGCAGGCCCGAGCGCCGCCGCCGGGTGAGCAGAGGCAGCACGAACAGCCAAAAAACGAACAGGACGATCAGGAACAGCACGAAGGAATCGTTGAGACCCCGCGGCGCGGCGCGCTTCTTGGGCGGTGGGAGTTCGCCCGCGAGGGCCTGGCCGAGGGCCTCGACGGCCCCTCGAAGCCCGCCCTCGTAGTCACCCCGCCGGAAGGCCGGCGCCACCACCTCGGCGAGGATCCGGCGGGATTCGAGGTCGGTCACCGCGGCCTCGGCGCCGTAGCCGACCTCGAGGCGCAGCTTGCGATCCTCGGAGAAGACGAAGAACGCCAGGGCGGGCTGTTGCTTCCGCCACACGGTCCAGCTCTCGACCGTGCGCAACGTGTAGTCCTCGAGGGCCTCGCCCTCGGGCAACCGGCGGTCGGTGTAGATCACCAGCCGGACGCCGTGGGTCTCCTCGAGGGCCTGAAGGCGGCGGTCGAGAGCCTGGCGGGCCTGGGGCGAAACCAAACCGGCCCGGTCGACGAACCAGGAGGTCGGCGCGGGCGGGTAGGAGGCCTCGGCCGCGGCCGGGGTTGCACTCCCGATGACCGTGAAGACGGCGGCGAGCACCCACGCCGCCGCCGGCCCTGGAACGGCGAGCCTCACGTGCCGAATTCGACCTTGGGCGCCTGCTCCGCGCCCGGCTGGGCGGTGAAGTAGGCCTTCTCGGTGAAGGACCAGCCGAGCAGCCGGATGAACCAGGCCGCCGGCACCCGCTTGACCTGGACGTTCCAACCTCGCGCCACGTCGTTGAAGCGGCGGCGCTCGACGGTGATCCGGTTCTCGCTGCCTTCGAGCTGGCTCATCAAGTCCCGGAAGGCCGCCGTCGACTTGAGCTCGGGATAGTTCTCGACCACCACCAGCAGGCGCGACAGGGCCGAGCCGAGCTGGCCTTGGGCCTGCTCGAACTGGGCGAACTTGGCCGGGTCCGAGAGAATGCTCGCGTCGGCGTTGACCTGGCCGACGCGCGCCCGGGCGTCGACGATGTTCTGCAGGGTCTCCTGCTCGAAGTTGGCCGAGCCCTTGACCGTCGCCACCAGATTGGGGATGAGGTCGGCCCGCCGCTGATAGACGTTCTCCACCTGAGCCCAGGCTTCCTTCACCCCCTCGTCTCCCGCCACCAGGCCGTTGTAGAGGCCCACGGCCCACGCTCCCACGATCACGGCGAGGACGAGGAGCGCCCCGCAACCCAGCAAGCCCTTTTTCATGGCAGTCCCTTTCGTCGTCCGGCCGGCGGTCCGCGCCGCCGGCCGTTCGGGGCGGATCATACCCTTCCGCCGACTACTGCCGGATCGCGTCCTTGATCTTGATGGGCCCCGTCACGACCCGCAGACCCTCGGCGGGCGCCCGCGGGATGTGCAGGTGCAGCAAGAAGCGGTTTCGCGCCGGCTCGAAGAACAACCGCCAGGACAGCTCGTCCGCGCCGGCCGCGGACATCCGATCGAGGAGCTCGCGGGCCGGCGTCGCCGCCGGGTCGACGAAGACGTTGCGCTGATCGAGATCCGCGAAGGGCACGACGCCGAGGTCGACCGGGTAGGAACCCGCCGCGGTCAGAGCGGCGCAGAGCTCCGTGGCGACGTCGAGGGCCGAACGCTGCCCCGGCGCGAGGAGAACGGGGGTATCGAGTACCGGCCGCAGGCCCTCTAGCACGCCCTCGGCGTTGCGAACCTGGGTGGGCACGAGGTGCAGCCGCGTGCCCGTGCCGGTGACCTGGAAGCGCCCGGGTTGCGCGGCGGCGGCGTGGGCCGCCACCAGGTCCCCGGTCAGGAGCACGGGCCCGGTCGGCGTGCCAGAGCGCGCCAGCACCTGCTCGTAGCCGAGGGAGAAGCCGGTGCCGGCCGGGATCAGGGGCGGGTTCCGGAGGTCCGTCGCGGTGCTGTAGGGCTTCAGGTCCTTCTCGTAGAGATAGGGCGGATCCTCGTAGGTCACGGTCATGCCGAAGCGGTTCTCGAGGAGGTCCGCCGCGGCGGACAAGGGTCGGGCGCCGGTGACGCTGAAACCGGCCTCGGCCATGCGGTCCGCGGCGGAGGCGATGCCGGCGGCGAGGCCCAAACCGGCGAGGAGGGAAGCCAGGCGGAAGGTCGCGTGGGTCTTCATGGTGTTCACTCCGGGAGGGTGTGCACGGTCGAGCAGATCGTCGGGTACTCGCGGCAAACGACGGCGCCGGTGGGGTTGGCCGTCACCCGCAGCGAGTGGCTCTTGTAGGCCACGAGCCGGCCGTCCGGGCAGACCCGCTTCATGGACTGGGTGGTGCGCCAGTGACACGGTAGACGTTCCAGGTAGGGCTCGAACATCAGCTGCAGATTGCCGGTGATCCCGATCGTGTCCCGGTAGGTCCCGCCCGCGACCAGGGTGAAGTCCGAGTTCGACAGCACGGTGGCATCGGTGGCTGGCCGGGGAATCGGTCCGCCGTCGAAGTAGCAGGTGTCGACGGTGCCAGCACCCCCGGGACGCTCACTCACCACCTGGTTCGACCAGTCGACCGTCCGCGGCAATGGGTCACCCCTGAAAATGGCGAGGTCGTTGATCTCGTCGATCCACTCGAGGAACACCGTGTCCTCCCCCGTCGGCACCAGGCAGGCCCCGAAATCGGCCCCGCACGGCTGGCTGTCGCCCACGGGCGCCTGGGCGGTGACCCGGATCATCGGGTGCGCACCGCTGGTCGCCTCCGGCACCGAGGCCTGGACGGTCACGTTGCGTTGCCCCGTGGCCGGCACCGTCACCGCGCCCGACGAGGGCGAGAAGGTGATCTGGCCACCGTCGACCCGCTGGAGGCTCCAGTTGTAGGAGCACGACGAGCTCGACGGATTGCTGACGGTGAACGTCAAGCTCTTGGTCTGCCCCGGTTGGATGTCGAGGGGCGTCACGGAGGCGCCGCAGGGGCAGTTGCCGCAGGCCGGGTCGTCGACAGTGATCGGGGTGATCGGCACGTCCTGCCCGGCCCAGTCCCACGAATAGACCGTACCCGGAAATGCCCGGCCATGGGCCGAGATGCGCAGGTTCTCGGGGCAGCAGGCCGTCGGCGTGACTTCCGCTTCCTGGAACCCGCCGCTCGGCAGGCCGGTCGTGGGCGTCACCGTCGAGCACTGGTTGTCGGTCTCGAAGCCGAAGCTGCCTAGACTGCCGGAGGTCGAGAACACCGGGAAGAACACGCCGCCCTGGAAGCAGCCACCGGCCTGGAAGATCTGCCCACCGAGCCCCGGAATCTCGAAGCCCAGGAAGCCATAGATACAAACCTGGAGGTGGCTGACCGGGAAGCAGTTGAAGCGCACCTGGAGTATCAGGTCGGCGAAGGCCGAGAGCAATTCGACCCCCACCGGGATCGGGATGCCGAGCTGCAGATCCCGCAACACATCGAATCGGATGCGACCGGTCAGCGGGTCGAAGGGCAGGGCCACGGTGTAGGAATAGCTGTAGATGTTCCAGCCCAGGGTGATGAAGCACGGCACCGTCCCGTGGGTCTGGTCGCTGCGGGAAAAGGAGAGGCCTTCGCCGAGCGTCAGCTCCTGGAGGTACACCTCGGGCACCAGGCGGCCCGGTTGGAGGAGCGCGGCGCGCTGGGCGGCCTCCGCCAGCACGTTCTCCTCCGACAGCCCCGCCGAGGCCACCACCTGGATCGTCAGCTGGACCTGCCGGCCGTGGTTGGACACCGTCAGCGTCCGGGGCCCGAGGTTGGCGCCCTCGGCCACTTCAAGGTACCCGTTCAATTGGCGGTCGTCGCTGGTCACGCCGTGGACCGACACGCCGCCGCCGGTGACGGACACCGTGGCGCCCGCCAGGTTGTCCCCGAGCAGGATCAACGAGTAGACCCGGCCCGGGCTCGGCTCGGCGGGCGTCCAGGCGTCGACCTCGGGACCGATCCCGAGCACCCGCAGCACCTGCCCGGCCTCCCCGTGTTCGTTGCCCGCGACGATCGTGTAGAAGCCCGACACGGCCGCGTCGCGGGTGTCGACATCGACCTCGAGTGTGGTGCCGCCGGTGTTGCCGCTCACCACCGTCACCGCCGGGAAGGCCGCCGGCGTTGGATCGCCGGGTTGGGCCGGCTCGGTGGCGAAGTGGATGTCGGCTCCCTGGAGGTTGGTGCCGGTCAAGGTCACCCGGGTGATCGCCCCTTCCGCGATCTCCTCCGGCGTCACGTCGCCGAGCGTCGGCGGCCCCGAGGGCCCCTGGATCACCTCCAGCGTGACGGTGGCGGTCCGGGTCGCGGCGCCGCTCGTGCCCGAGATCGTGAGGGTCGAGGTGGCGAGGGGCGTGGCCCCGGTTGTCGTGACCGTCAACGTGGAGCTGGTTCCTGGGGCGATCGCCGCCGGGGTGAAGGCGGCGGAGGCCCCGGCCGGCAGGCCCGAGACCGACAGGCCGACGGTACCCGCGAAGCCCCCCGAGGGCACGACCGAAACCGAATAGCTCGTGGCTCGACCGCGGATGACGGTGGCCGCGGACGGCGTGGCGTCGAGGGTGAAGTCGCCGCCCGGCTGCACGTCGAGAGTCACCGTGTCGGTGCGGGTGAAGCCCCCGCCCGCGCCACTGATCGTCAAGGTGCGGGCGCCGGTGGGCGTCGAGGCCGAGGTCTGGACGGTCAGGGTCGAGCTGGCCCCGGCGGCCACCGGGTTCGGCTGGAACGAGGCCGTGGTCCCGGCCGGCAGGCCCGAGACGGACAAGGTGATCGGCTGGTTGAAGCCGTTCTGCACCGCCGTCGCCACCGTGTAGGTCACGGCGCCGCCCGGGGCCACCTGACGCGAGGCGGGTGTGGCGTCGATCGAGAAGTTGCCCGTGGGCTGGATGTCAAGGCTCGCGGTGACCGAGCGGGTCAGCCCGCCGCCGGTGCCGGTGAAGGTGATCGTGTGGACCGCCACCGGACTTCCCGGGGAGGTCTGGACGGTGACGGTGGACGAGCCGCCGGCCGCGATCGAGGCGGGCGAGAACGACGCCGTCACGCCCGCGGGCAAGCCTGAGGCGGACAAGGCGATGGACGATCCGAAGCCGTATTCGCCGGAAGCCGAGACGGTGAAGGTGGTCGACTGACCACGGACCACCTGCCGCGAGGCCGGGCTCCGGGCCAGAGTGAAGTCGGCCGGCAGGGTGATGCCGCGCCCCCAGATCTGGAGCCGCGGCGTACCGTTGACGAAGAAGTCGATGTCCCGCTCCACCGTCCCCAACCCCGCAGCGTCGAAGCCCAGGGTGAGGCTGCTGGTACCCCCCGGCGGCACGTCGCCGGCGAGATTCGAGACCACGAAGAAGCTCGCCGGGTCGTTCACGTTGCCGGAGATGCCGGTCGAAACGGAGAGATTCTGGTCGCCATCGTTGTGTACCTCGAAGGTGCGCTGGACCACCTGTCCGACCCCGGTGGGGCCGAACTCGAAGACCTGGTCCTGGGTCACCGTCTGCCCACCGTGGACCAGCCGCAGCAGCGGGCCGATCGGGTTGGTGGCGGTGGCCCGGGCGAAGAAAGTGAAGTGCGGCACCCCGTTGAGGAACAACCGGACGTCGTTGGTGACCGCGCCGGGGCCGGTGGATTCGTAGATCAGCTCGAAGGTGCGAGTGCCGCCGGGAACCACCGGGCCGCCGCCCTGGACGGCGCCGAAGGTGAACCGGCCGGGATCGAAGATGTTGCTGCCCAGGCTGTACGTCACATTGACGTTTCCCGTCCCGATGTTGGTGAACGTGAACACCCGGCTGATCGGCGTGCCTACCAGGGCCGAGCCGAACTCGAACGTCGATTGATGGGGAACGTTGGTGGTGCCCTGGCGCACCGAGAGCACCAGCTGAGCGTGGGCGAGGCTGGGCCCGAGGAGGCCCGCGAGAAGGAAGGCGAAGAGCGAACGTCGGCGCATGGCGATTCCTCCGGTGGGCCAGCCACCCGCGACCCACGGGACGGCCTGGCACCTCTGTAAAGGAAAGCGCCGTTCGCTGACGTTTCGGATCAGGGTGGCGAGAGCAGATCAGTGTCCGACCGGGCCGGTCGTGGCCGTCGTCACCACCTCGGGCAGGCCCTCGGGCGCTTCCGTCAGGACACGGCGGGCGCCGGCCCAGTGCTTCTTGTAGTACGGAGTGTCGAGGCGGCTCACGACGACGCCGAGGCGGCGGTTGGAGGCGTGAACGAACTCGCCGTCGCCGACATAGATGCCGACGTGGGAGATTCCGCGCTTGTAGGTGTTCTTGAAGAAGACGAGGTCACCGGGCTCGAGGTTTTCGCGCTCCACCACGCGGCCGACGCCGATTTGGCCGGCGGAGGACTGCGGAAGACTGATTCCGATCGAGGCGAAGGCGCGGCGCACGAACTGAGAGCAGTCGATGCCGACTTCCGGGTTGCTGCTGCCGAGCCGGTAGCGGGTGCCGAGCAGAGCGAAGGCCTCGTCGAGCACCTGGTCCGCCGGGTCCGGTTCGGAGGGGCCGTCGGACCATGCGACGGGTCCCGCGGACGCCGGCGGCAGCAGACGGACCAGCATCGGCGCTTCGACGCCGAGGGTCAGGAACGCAAAGACGAAGACCGAAGGAATCATGCAGGGGTGCCGAGGTTATCTGCTGGGGCTACCGGCAGGCAAGCCCCGGAGCTCCGCGCATACCTCGCTACGGAACTACGACTCCGACGAGCCCGTCCAACACCGCCGCCGCGGCCGCCTGCTCGGCCTGCTTCTTGGTGCGTCCGAGGGCGCTCGCGGCGGTCCGGCTGCCGAGCCGGCATTCGACGGTGAAGGTCTTCTGGTGGTCGGGGCCGGTCTCGGAGACCAGGCGATACTCCGGAAGCTCCCAGCCGCGCCCCTGCACGAGCTCCTGCAGCCGGGTCTTCGCGTCCGCCTCGTGGAGGCGAGGCTTGGCGGCCACCTCCCCCGCGAGGAGCGGCACGATCACCTTCTCCGCGGCCTCGAGACCACCGTCCAGGTAGGCAGCGCCGAAGGTCGCTTCGAGGGCGTCGGCGAGAAGCGATTCCTTGGTCCGTCCGCCCGAACGCTCCTCCCCCACTCCCAGCTGCAGCGCCTGGCCGATGCCCAGCGCCCCGGCGTAGCCCACGAGGGCCCGGCTACTGACCAGGTGGGCCTTCAGCTTCGACAGATCGCCCTCGGGCAGGTCCGGTCGAGTTTCGTACAGCCAGCGCGCCGCCACCAGTCCAAGGACCGCGTCGCCCAGGAACTCAAGGCGCTCGCTGTGATCCGCCGTGCCCCGCTCGTTGGCCAGGGAGCTGTGGGTGAGCGCCTGCTCGAGCAGCTCGATCCGGCGGAACCGGTAACCGAGGCGTTCTTCGAGGGGAGATTTGGAGCGACGTCCGAGCATTGTGGTCGACGCCCATGCTACCGCGACACGGGGCGGGTGACCGCCCCGTGTCGCAAGGGATCACTCACAGAATGTGCCGACTTCGGTCACGGATTGAGTCGCCTTTCCATTCACGACCTCTTGGTGAACGACCCAGGTGACGCAGCACTTGCTCCATACGCAAGGCGGTTTCGAGGCCGCGTAGGACTCGAAGCAGCTCTCGAACCTCTGGGTTCGCTTGAAGTTGCTCGTCGGACCGTAACCGCGGCTCATCGGATCGGCAATGGAGGTCTTGCCCGGCCCCAAGTCCTGGCGTGCGGGGGGCTTGTCGAAGTTGCGACCGCTTTTCGCGACGTCGTCGACCCGCTTGCCGACGGGAGCCGAGTCTCCATAGGGCTTGCCGGCGCCCGGGTAGTTCGATTCCTCGATCACGAAGTGCTGAGTGAAGTGGCAGCAGGCGCGATCCCCATCCATGGTTCCGACGATCTGGACCAGGACGCCGGTGCTCGTGCCGGTGTCGAACCCCCCGGCCGTGCCTCCATCCCCTTTCCAGTAGCCCTTTCCGACCAGGTCCGGGTAGTAGTCGCCGGCCTTCTTGCCACCCTCGAACGCCGCGTCCGTCACTGCATCCACATCGGTGACACAACAGCGCTTGTCGGCGGGGAGATCGACGACGTCGGAGTCCGCGGCCTGGAGCTCGATCAACGCCTGTTGCGCCGAGCCGAGAGCGGCGTAGTCCTCGGTGTTGAATTCGATCTGGTGCGAGATCTGGTCGGCGAGCGCCGACAACGGACCGATCGAGGACGGGTTGCCGATCAGGCCGGCGACGAAGGCTGACCAGGCCTGCTCGTAGCGAGTACCGGTTGACAGCGCCTGGTGAATCGCCGGCAAGGCGAGATCGCCGAAGGCCAGAAGCTCCGCCGACAGGTCGTTGGGGGAAGTGATCGGGGTTCCCAGCTCGACCGTCGAAGGCTCGATCGTGCCCAACTGGTGAATGAGCTCCGCGGCCTGCCCGTCGATCTCTTCGTCGCCGATCACCCGCGCGTCCGTCTCTGCCGTCCAGAAGGTCAAGCTCCCGCCTTCCGGCGAGGCGCCCATGAGGATCAGCCTTTCGGGCAAGCTCGACAGCCCCGCGCTCGGGGGCACGTAGAAGCTCAGATAGGCCGTCGAGCCCTCGGACGAGGTGGCGACGGGGGTGAAGGGGCCGGCCAGGCCGCCTTCGACCGAGCTCACCATGAGATTCACCGAACCGGGAATCACCGGGCCGACGCCGGCCACGCGGATGGTCGCCTGGAGCATCATCCCGCGCGACGGCGGGGTGGTGCCGGCGGCCACGCCGCCGCAATAGAAGAGCTGCGGAGCGGCGTAGACCTGGCGAACCGGCGAAGCGCTCACCTGGTTGTCTCCCTCGGTGAATTCGGGAACCACGTTGGTGCGGTCGACGATCGCCGAGACGATTTCGCCCGGCTGGATCGCCACCGCGGAGAACGTCTTTTTGATCTTATAGCTGCACGAGCACAGGGGTAGACCGATCGTGGCCAGCTTGCAGGTCCCGGTGTAGGTCCGGTAGCCATTGCCGTCGCCGATGTCGTACTCCCGGTCCGGGCAGGTCTTGGTGTCGCAGGCCGACTGCCCCGAGCAAGTCCCCGTGCCGGTACCCCGACACTTGACCTCGACCTCGGTGAGCTGGTCGCCCACGGCGAGCGACAGCGGGAAGAGCGTTTCGCCCTCGCTGGCGAACGTCGCCAGGCTCTCGAGCTCGACCTCGATGTCGAAGAGGTCACCGCCCAGCGGCAGGAACCGCAGACCGCCTTCCTCGACCGGAACGAAGGTCAGATCGCCGAGGGCACCGACGGTGTTCGGATCGTCCGTGTGCAGGCCGCCGCCGACCTCGTCGAGGGCGAAACTTTCGGCGTCCGAGGTGATTTCGACCGCCGTGAACGGCAGCTCGGGCGGGGGCGGGTCCTTCTCCCACAGCTTCTCCCAGCGACCATCGGGGAGGATCACCTCGCCGATGATCATGTTCGTACCGGGCTTCTTGTCGATCCGGAAGCCCTTGCTGCCGGCCGGGATGCGGGCCTGGCCCGAGGCCACCAGCTTGCCGTCCTTGTAGACCTTGTAGTTGTAGGTCGTGGCGTCGACCTTGGTGATCTCCCAGCGGACCTTCTCCTTCTCGTCGGCCCGGGTGAAGATCTCGCCGATTTGGGGATCGAAGACCCGGAACACGATCGACTGGCCGTCCGCGAGCCGGGCGACGTCGAAGCCGACCATGACGCAGAACGGCCACACCGGCTCGGGGCCGCTGGTCGATGGGAACGTCACCCGCACGCCGTCGAAGGCCTGGCTGGTCGTGACGATCAGCTGGCCCCCTTCCTCGCGGATCGAGGCGCCGCCCACGGGCGAGATCTCGCCCGCGATCACCCCGTCGTCGAATGAGTCCATCCAACCTCCGGGGGGCTGGATGACCGTGTCGTCTTGGGCCAGGACGGGAGAAGTCAGGAGCAGGAAAGCCAGGAAGAGGAATCTGACCATGGCTCGGCCTCCAGTGAGTTTCATCGAAGACAGTCTTGTATCAAGGAAGTGCATGCCGCAGGGCGCGGCGGGACGAAACGAGGGCGAACGGCTCAGCGTCGCCCGAAACGCCGCTCGAGATCGGCGTCGTCCATCTTCAGGACGATCGGGCGGCCGTGGGGGCAGGCGTAGGGATTTTCGGCGGCGAAGAGCTCCGCCACGAGGGCTTCCATCTCGGTCGGGGCGAGGGGATGGTGCATCTTGATCGCCGCCTTGCAGGACATCGAGGCGGCCAGGGCGTCGAGCACCTGGCGGCCGAGGTCCTGGGCCTCACCGACGCCCTCGCCGCGGCCACCGGCGAGCTTCAGCAGCAGGCCTTCGGCCTCGGCGGTGCCGAGCACGGCGGGGATGGCCGTCAGTCCCACGCTTCCGCCCGAGAGCTCCACCACGCCGAAGCCGAAGCCTTCGAGAGCGGGCGCCAGCTCCAGCAGCCGCAGCCGCTCGGCGGCGGAGAGATCGAGTAACAGGGGTGTCAGAAGATTCTGGGCGCTGCTCGCCGTGCGCCCGAGGCTGCGCCGCAGCCGCTCGTAGAGGATGCGCTCGTGGGCCACGTGCTGGTCGATCAGGTAGAGCCCGTCCGGCCCTTCCAGGATCAGCAGCGTGCCCTTGTACTGACCGACGAGCCGGAACGGCCGCGCCTCTCCCGAGCGCCCGGAAAGGGGAATCGGTGCCCGCTCGGGGGGCTGCGCGTAGGTCGCCAGGGCGACCCGCGGGGCTCCCCCATCTCCCGCGTGGGGCATCGTGAACGTACCAGCGCCCGTGCCCGGGTCGTAGACCGCCGGCGCGGGCTCGGCGACCTCCCAGTGCCGGGCCGGCGCCCAGCCCCCCAGCCCCTCGCCGGGCAGCGACCCCGGCGCCGGAGCGAACCGGGGCAAGCCGAGGGGCGACGGCTCCTCGCCACGGGCCAGGTCCAGGCCCCGGCGCAGGGCGATGGCCACGCGGTCGAGCAAACCGGGATCGCGAAAGCGGACCTCGGCCTTCTGCGGGTGGACGTTGACGTCCACGTCTTCCGGCGGTACGTCCAGGAACAGGAACAGGGCCGGGAAGTCCTCGCTGCGCCAGGTTTCCCGCACCGCGCGGTAGAACGTGGCGAGGATCGCGCGGTCGCGCAGCAGGCGCCGGTTGACGAAGACGAAGCTGCGCTTGCCGCGCGCCGTGTCGGGCTGGCCGACGAGCCCCCAGACCTCCGCCGGCTCGTCACCCCAGGCGGGAATCTCGACCAACGACCGGCCGAGCTCGGCGCCGAAGATCTCCTCCACCCGCTCGCGCACTCCCGCGGCGCCAGGAGCCCGGGGCAGGGTGTCCACGAGCGCCCGGCCCTCGTGGCGGACGGCGAACCGCACGTCCGGCCGGGCCAGGGCGTACCCCTCCACCACCTCGAGACAGCGGCGCAGCTCGGTCGACCCGGTCTTCAGGAACTTGCGCCGGGCCGGCACGTTCCAGAACAGATGGTCGACGGTGAGCGTGGTGCCTCGGCTCCGCGCCAGCGGCTCCGCCACCTTCACCCGCCCGCCCTCGATCCGCACCCGATGGCCCTCGCCGGGCGCCCGCGCCGTGGTCAGCTCGACCTGGGCCACCGCCGCGATCGACGCCAGGGCCTCGCCGCGGAAGCCCAGGGTGGCCACCCGCTCGAGGTCGTCGAAGCTCGTGATCTTGCTGGTGGCGTGGCGATCGAAGGCCAGCAACGAGTCGTCGCGGTCCATGCCCGCGCCGTCGTCGGCCACCACGATCGACCGCCGGCCGCCCCCCAGAAGCTCGATGCGCACGTCCGTGGCACCCGCGTCGAGGGCGTTCTCGACCAGCTCCTTGACCACCGAGGCCGGCCGCTCGACCACCTCGCCGGCGGCGATCTGGCTGATCAGCGGATCCGGCAGGAGACGAATTTCTGACATGGGAACGGCGCGGACTCTAACACTCGGGTAGCATTTTCGGGTCTCATGGGGAAAACGCCGCGAGATCCCACCGGATCTCCAACCCTTTCGGAGGTCGCCGATGCGCCCGATTCTGCTCCTTGCGCTGCTCTGCCTCGCCCCTCGGGCCGTCGCTGCGGATCTCGATCCGATCGCACTGCTGACCGCCCAACGGGCGAGCGCGCTCGGCACCGAGGCGCGCCGGGTCGAGGGCCTGGACCTCGATGTCGGCCTGGCCAGGGTTCGGCTGGAAGAGGGTTGGGTTTTCCCGGTCGTGACTCCGGACGGCCAGGCGACGCCCGAGGTGGTCTTCCGCGGCCGGGGCCGGCTTACCCTCTCCCCAATCGAGCCCGTCGAGGCGGCGCAGCTCGAGGTCTTCACGGACGCCGCGGAGCTCGACGAAGCCTTCACCGAGGCGGTTTTCGTGATCGCGAACCCGAGCGACCGGCAGGCGCTCCTCGGCGGTCCAGCCGCATCCGTGTCACCTGGCGAGCTGGCGGCGGCGAAGGCACTCCAAGGCCGATGGCGGGCCTCCCGAGAACGGGTCATCATGGGCATTCCCGGAGCGCTGTGGCGGATCGGCCTCGGGGAGTCCCTTTTCGCCGAGTTCTTCGGCGGTTTCTTCCTGACCGAGAACCACGGGAGAGTGCTCTACATGCTCGACCCGGAGGACGACGAACAGGTTTCCCTGGGCCGGTTCGTCCCGCTCGAGGTCGATCGCAAGAAGGAGCGCACGCTGCGCCGGCTGATCCACCGCGAGCAGCGGCACGGGCGTTTCGAAGGACTGGACCTCGAAGATCTGGGTTCCTGGGACACCTGGGTGTCGGCATCTCTCCCGGAGCGCGGCCGCGCCACTTTCGAGCCCCGGCACTATGGAATCCGCGCCCAGGTGGCCCAGGGTGGAACGATCACCGGCACCGTCGAAATCGAGCTCACTGCCACCGCGGGAGGTGCTCGAACGGTCGAGCTCAAGGTTCATCCAGAAACCAAGATCTCAGCATTGCGCGATGCCGCGGGCCGGCCCGTGCCCTACGCTCACGAGGAGCAAACGGTGGTGGCCCTCCTGCCCGAAGCGCCCGCCGCGGGGGAAACCACCACGCTCGCCATCGACTTCTCCGGGCCGTTTCTCGAGCGGAGCGAGTCCCACCGAATCGGGGACGACATCTGGCACCTGACCGACACGGTGAACTGGTACCCGCACGCGGGCAACATCGACCGCGCCACCTACGAGGTCGACCTGACCTCCGCCCTCGGCGTGGTGGTGGCACCGGGCGCCCCGGCAGGCTCCAAACCGGCGAAGGACGGGCACTTCTTGCTCGACCGGCCCTGCTTCGGCTTCACCTTCGAAACTGGGGACTTCAAGTCCTTCACGGACACCAAGGGCGAGATCCCCATCACCGTTCACTTGGACCCGAGGTGGCGCGACTTCGACATCGATGGCGAGGCGCTCGCCGACCAAGCGCGCCAGGCTCTCGACTACCTCCAGGAAATCTTCGGTCCGCTGCCCCACGATCGGCTCATCCTGGTCACCGCACCACGGGGGTACTCCCAGTCCTTCCCCGGTCACCTGGTGCTGGCGGACGGCATGATGTCCGCCCGCTGGAGCGCCGAAGATCCCCGCACCGTCATCGCCCATGAGCTGGCCCACCAGTGGTGGGGTCACCTGGCCGGGTTCAGCACCTACCGGGACCAATGGCTGTCCGAGGCTCTGGCGAACTATGCGTCGGTGCTCTACGGCCGGGAGAAGCTCGACCGCAACTACGGCTGGTTCCGTTCGGGTCCCACCGGAAGCTGGCAGGAGACCCTGAATCAGATCACCGCCAATGGCATGCCCCTCGAGAACCTCGGCCCGGTGGTCCTTGGGGGGCGCCTGGACTCGTCGATCGCGGACGCCTATACGCCGATCGTCTACGGCAAGGGTGCCCTGATCCTCGACATGCTGCACAACCTCTACGGCCCGAGCAGCTTCCTCGCGGCCCTGCGCAAGATTCTGGTCGATCCCGAAAGCCGCGAGCTCACCACCGCGGAGTTCCTCGCCGGCCTCGAGCGCCACGCCGGGGGAGATCTGAAGGAATTCGGCGAGCGCTTCATCTACGGCGTCGGGCTGCCCGAGGTCTACTACTCCTACCGCTTCGAGGCGATCACCCCGGGCAAGTGGGCGGTGGTCGGCACGGCCCGCCAACAGGCGCCCTACCACTACCGCTACAAGCTCCGGGCGATGCCTCGGGGCCTGCCCGACGTGGTCCGCGAAACGATCGAGAAGGCACGGATCTCCCAGAGCTCGATCGTGGCCGTGCCGGTCGAGATCGGGCTCTTCCAGACCAACGCACCGCCGCCGTCCCGCAAGCTCAGCAAAGCCGAGCAGAAGGTCTTGCAGGAGAGAGTCCTGCGCGAGGGCAACGCCGTCCTGCGCGGGCGCACCGTCCTGCGCGGGCCTGAGGCCAGCTTCCGTTTCGAGACCACCGACGAGCCTCGGAGGCTATGGTTCGACCGCCACGAGGAAGTGTTCACCATGTTCTACGACGAGCAGCGGTTTCCGCGCCGAATGGCGGCGTACCGCGGCATCGACCACGCCGCGGCCGGCCGAATCGACGAGGCCGAGGCAACCTTCCGCGAGGCCCTGACCTTGCCGGTCACGACCGACCCGGAGCCCATCAAGGAGACGGACTACCAGCGCCTGGCGGCCCGGTTCGAGGCCGACCGGCTCGACCGCTGGGTTCACCAGCGGCTCGCCCGGCTGCTCCTCGACGCCGACCGGCTGGGTGAGGCCGAGACCGAGCTGGCTCTGTCCAAAGGCGGCGACCGCGCTGAAATGCCGCTGTGGCAGAAACACGAGGAGCGCACCCTCGAGGCGCGCCTCGCCTTGCGTCAAGGCCGGCCCGAGCGCACCCTCGAGCTCCTTTCGGGAGGCTTCGCGAAACTCCAGGTCGGCACCCGGGAAGCCCAGGCGCTCCTCGCCGTCGCCGCCTGGGCGACCGGCGACGCGAGAGTCCTCGCCGAGGCGCGCAAGGCCGCCGAAAAGGCCGGCATCGACCTCGCCTTGCTCGACCCAGCGCCCCCACGCCCGTGATCCTCGACCCCTTCCCTCGACGCCATCCCTGTCAAGACATGAAAACACTACCGATCGTCGCGCTCCTCCTGCTCGCTGCCACGGCCCGCCCCCTCGCGGGCCAGCCGGCGGTCGATCCGAGCACCATCGTCGCGGACCTCGAGTCCGCCACCCTCGCCCCGGCCCGTGCCATTGCCCTCGAGAAGGTCAACCTCGAGATCGGCGCTGCCAAGCTCTACGTCAGGAAGGCGTTTCTGATCCCCGCCGTGACCCCCGGTGGCGACGCCGTGGAGTTCGTGCTCCTCGGGGATGCCCGGATCGACCTGACCCCGACCGACCCGGTCGAGAGTCAGCAGCTCGAGCTGTTCACCGGCCGTCCCCGGCTGTCCGAGTCACTGACCGAGGCCGTGCTGGTGTTCGGCAACGCCAAGGTGCGCGCGGCACTCCTCGGGCGAGCTCCGGCCGTCCTCGACGCCGCCACCGAGACGCGCGCGCGGGAGCTGCTCGGGCAGTTCCGCGCCCAGCCCTACCGGGCCTCCCTCGAGGTCGACGCCGCGCTGCTTCGCCAGCGCCTGGGGGAGCCCCAGAGCGAGCTCTACTTCGGCGGCTGGCTGCGCGGCGAGCGGCTCGGCGAAATGCTCTTCGCCGTCGACCCGTTCGCCCGCGAGCAGGTCTTCTTGGGCCGGTTCTTCCCCCTCGACCTCTCGCAGCGCCAGCAGAAGGACCTCACCCGCGCCCTGAGGCGCCAGCAGCGCCGCGGTCGCAACGTGGGCGTGGGGCTCGAGGACCTGGGCGAGGTCGACCAATGGCTGGGCGCGAGCCTGCGCGCGAAGGACGGTTCCGAGCGGCCGGGCGTCTCGGCCTTCGAGCCGCTCTCCTATCGGCTCGACGTGACGCTCGAGGGCCGCGATGCGGACCTTGCCGGCCACGGCGAGATTCGGCTGCGGGCCGAGCTCGGGGGCGCCCGAACGGTCGCCTTCTCGCTGCTCGGCGACCTCGCCATCGACGAGGTCACGGCCGAGGACGGGCAACCCCTGTTCTTCACCCGCTCCGAGAGTGCGACGCTGGTCGATCTCGGAAAGGCTCCCGCCCGCGACGAGGAGATCGTCCTCAAGCTCTCCTGGCATGGCCGGCCCTTCGATCGCCTGCTTGGCAAGAATTTCGTCCTGGCCGACCCGAGCGGTTGGTATCCCCAGACCGGCCACCGCAACCAGGCGACCTACGACGTGACGCTGCGGTGGCCCCGACGGCTCGACCTGGTGGCGGCCGGAGCCCTGGTCGAGTCGGGTGAGACGACCGAGGGGAGCTGGGAGCGGCGTCGTTACGAGCGGCCCACGATCGGCTTCAGCTTCGCCGTCGGCAAGTTCAAGAAAAAGTCCCTCACGACCGGCCCTATTCCCATCGACGTCTATTTCGACGACCTGGCCCAAGCGGTCACCCTGACCAAGGCCGACGAGATCCTCGCCGCCCTCGCCGATTCCCTGGCCTTCTTCACCGAGCGCTATGGGCCGCCGCCGATCGACCGGCTGCGGGTGGTGACCGCGGTTCAGGACTATTCGATCTCGTGGCTGGGCTTCATCACCCTGTCGTCGGTGGCCGTGGCGGACCTCCAGGGTTGGGAGGACGTCTTCGGCTTCGAGGACCGGCGCGGGCACATCGCCCATGAGGTGGCCCACCAGTGGTGGGGCCACCGGCTGATGACCGCCTCCTACCACGAAGCCTGGCTCAGCGAAGGGCTGGCCAGCTACAGCGCTTTGCAGTATGCCCGCGATCGCCTCTCGACGGCGGAATTCGTACAAGCCGGACCGACCAGCGACTGGCTGCCCCGGTTGACCGCCCCAGCCCTCGACGGCCAGCCCATCGCCAGCCTCGGCCCGCTGGTACTCGGACCGCGACTGTCCTCGACCCGCTCCGCCGACGCCTACGTGCATCACATCTACCTGAAGGCGCCGATCATCCTCGACATGCTGGCCCAGGAAATCGGCACGGCGTCCTTCGACCAGATGCTGGCGCAGTATGCGAAGGTCTTCGATGGCCACCCCATGACCACCGCGGAGTTCCTGGCCGTCGCCGAGAAGATGACCGGCCGCCGGTTCGACATTTTCGCCCGGCGCTTCCTCTACGGCACCGACCTACCCCAGGTCCTCTACGAAGCGGAGCCGGTCAAGGCCGAGAAGGGCGGTTGGGCCTTCCGCGGCGCGGCCCGCCAACGCCGCGGCGCGCCCTGCCGGGTCGAGATCGTGCGGCGGGACGACGGTACCTGGGACGTGCCGTGCCGTGCTCGGCAAGCCACCTACGACCCGGCGGAGTCCATGCTGGTGGCACCGCTGTGGATCCAGCACAAAGTGCCGGATGGCGACATTCGCGGCCTGGGCGCCGCGGTCGTGCTCTCGGGCGAAACGACCGAACTGGACCTGACGACCAGCAGGGAGCCCGACTTCCTGATCTTCGACCCACTCAACCAGACCTGGGCCCAGTTCTTCCCCACCGCCGTCTTCCCCCGCCGAGCCCGCTACTTCGATGCTCTGGACGCGCTTGGCGAGGGGCGGCTCGAGGACGCCGAGCGGCAACTCGCGGGGGCGACCGAGCTGCCGTACTACCACGGGCCCAAGGTCGACCGCTGGAGCCGCGCCGCCGCTCGCGATCAGGAAGCCGACCTCGACCGCCAGATTCTGGTCGCCCGGGCTCGGCTGGCCCTCGACCGGGATCAGCTCGACCAGGCCGACGAGCTGCTCGAGAAGCTCCGCTCGAAGATCGTCCTGCGCGGCTACCAGGCGGACCAGGGCGAGACCCTCCTCGCCCTCGAGTCGCGCCTGGACCTGCGTCGCGGCCGGCCCGGCCCGGCCTGGCGCCGCATCGACCAGGCGACGAAGGAAGGCCAGCTCGAATACGCCGAGGCCGTCGCCGTCGCCGCCCTCGCCGCGCGCCTCGCCGAGGCTTCCCCGGATGTCCAGCGCCGCGCCCGCCAAGCCGCGGCCCGAGCCGGGGTGGACACGAGCGTTCTGGAGACGCCGTGAGGAGTTTCAGGCTGACGACCGCTCTCGGCCTGTGGCTCTTCCTCAGCCTTCTTCCGGCGCAGCTGCGAGCCGACGAGCTCGCCCGCGGCGTCGAGGACTTGGCCAGTGCCCGCTTGGAGCCCGCGGAAGCGCGCTTCGTGGCCAACGTCAAAGTCGCCGCGGGACCGGCGTCGTTTCGACTCGAACGGGGCTTTCTGTTCCCCGCTCGCACCGACACCGGAGCCGCAACCGGGGAGTTCGTATTCGTCGGCCGGGGCTCCTTCGAGTGTCGGCCCCCGAATGACCTCGAGGCCGACCAACTCGAGGTCTTCACCGAGCAACGCACGCTCGAAGTGGACTTCTCCACCGCTCTGTTCGCCATCGGCAGCGAAGCGGTCCGCCAGTCCCTGCTGGACCGCCCGGTGGTGAGCGCCGAGGCGGCGGATCTCGAGCGCGCCAGAAAGCGGTTCGGCGAGTGGCGCGGCAGTCGTGCCCGCGAGATCCTCGGCATCGATGCCAGCCTGGTCCGGGCGGCCCGCGGCGAGCCGGACTTCGGGGAATTCTTCGCCGCCACCGTGACGACCCTCGATCTCGGGGACGTCCAGTTTCTGGTCGACCCCGATGCCCGGGAGCAGGTCAGCCTCGGTCGCTTCGTTCCGCTCGAGCTCGAAGCCCGGGAGGAACGCAAGCTGCGGCGCGCCCTCCACCGCGAGCAGCGTCGGGGGAGGCTCATCGGCGCCGAGATCGAGGACTTGGGCTCCTGGGACCATTGGAACTCGAGCTCGCTGCCGAGCGGACCAGGGCGAAGCCGCTACGAGGCCCGTCACTATCAACTGAACGTCGCCACCGAGGGTTGGGGCCCCTTGATCCAGCCCCAGCTGCGGGTCACGGCTCGGCTCGAGCTCGTGGCCGGGGAAACTCCGTCGAAAATGGTGCTTCTGCGACTCCCGAAACTGGCCACGGTCGCCGCCGTGCGCAACGGTGCGACGGGCACCGCGCTGCCGTTCGAACGCCTGGAGTCCGAGATGCTGGTGGCGCTCGCCGAGTCGCCGCCCCCGGGCGGCACCGTCAGCCTCGAGGTCGACTACTCGGGACCTTTTTTCGAACGGGCGGAGGGCAAGGGAGTACCCCGCTGGTACCTGCCCGATTCGACCGGCTGGTATCCCCAGGTGGGCGAACAGGGGCGCGCCACCTTCGATGTGACGGTCGCGGCCCCGAAAGATCTCGAGGTCGTCGCCCCCGGCTCCCAGGAGGGCCGCCGCAACCACTTCGTGCTGAGTCGCCCCACCTTCGGCTTCACCTTCGAAATCGGCCGCTTCAAGCGCACCGAGAGCACCAGCGGCCCCGTTCCCATCACCGTCTTCGTCGACGACCACGCCGCGCTCGGCGGCGTGAACGCAAGCGAGATCCTCGACTACACGAGGCGCGCCGTCGAATACCTGATCGGAGCCTTCGGCCCGCTGCCCGTCGACTCCCTGACGGTCGTCTCGACCCCGAGGACCTACTCCCAGTCCTTTCTCGGTCATCTGGTCCTGGCCGAGGACATGATGTCCTTCCGGCGGCGGATCGAAGACTCGCGAACGGTCATCGCCCACGAGGTCGCACACCAGTGGTGGGGTCATCACGCGGATTTCGCAAGCTACCGGGACCAGTGGCTGACCGAGGCGTTGGCGAACTACTCGGCCGTGCTCTATGCCCGGGAGCGACTGGACCGCTGGAGCTGGTCGACCGAGGTCGGCCCGCTGTTCGGTTGGAACGTGATTCTCCCGCTCCCCATCGAAAACGGCCGCACTCTCGAGTCCCTCGGGCCGGTCGTGCTCGGGGGCCGCCTCGATTCGTCCCTGGCACCCGCCTACGTGCCGATCGTGTATTGGAAGGGCGCTCTCCTGGTCGACATGCTGGACAACGTCTTCGGCCAAGGTCAGTTCCTCGACAACCTGCGGAAGCTGCTCGCCGAGCACGCGGACAACCCCCTGACCACCGAGTCCTTTCTCGAGGGGCTCGCCGAGCACGGTGGCGTCAATCTCGACGAGTTCGCCCGCCGCTTCGTGTATGGCGTCGGCCTGCCCGAGGTCTATTTCAGCTACGACTTCCGGAGAATTTCGGAAGGCAAGTGGGAGGTCGTCGGCCGGGCGCGCCAGGAGGCTCCTTACCGGTATCGCTACCGATTGGTGCCGGGCGAGGGCGGCGGCCTGCCGCGAGTCCTCCGGTACGCCGAGGCCCAGTCCTCGGTGTCGATCGGTACCTGGTTGCCGGTCCCGGTCGAAATCGGCGTGTTCGACCCGTCCTTGCCGAGACCCAAGCCCAAAGAAAAGGCCCCCCACGCCTATCGCGTCGTTGCGCCCGGGACGTTCGAGGGTGCCAACAAGAAGGCCGTGCAGGCAAAACTGGAGCGCGAAGGCAACTCCATCATCCGGGGCCGGACGCTCCTGCGCGGAGCCGAAACGGCGTTTCGGTTCGAGACCGAGCTCGAACCGCGCGCCCTGTGGTTCGACCGCCGCGGAGAAGTCTTCTCGCGTTTCTTCGACGAGCGGGTGGAACCCAAACGCATGGCTCTGTACCGAGCCATCGACCACGCCGCGGCCGAGCACTTCTCGGAAGCCGAGGCGGAACTGCGCGCGGCGCTCGCGGCATCGGTCACCCACGCGGTGCTGCCGGAGACCCGGTGGGTGAAGCGCTTTCTCGAGGCCGAGGGAGAGGCCCTCGACCGTTCCATCCGGCTGACTCTGGCGCGGGTCCATTTGGCCCAAGGCCGGATCGCGGACGCGACGATCGCCTGGCAGGAGGCCCAGGCCGCAGACCGAGTCGACGCTTCGCCGGCGCAATGGGCCGAAACCCGGCTCCTCGCGGCCCACCTGGCATTAGCCCGCGGCCGCGCCTCCGAAGTGCACCGGATTCTCGGAAAGAACGGACGCAAGAACCCGGAGCTCGGATCCCGCGAGGCCGACGCCCTGCGCGCCATCGCCTACTGGGCCGAAGGCAATCGTGGAGCCCTCGCCACCGTGCGCCGAAAAGCCGAGGCCGACGGCCTGGACCTCTCGCTGCTCGACGCGCAGTCGCCTACCGTCGAGAGTGAGCCGGAGACGCCGTAGCGGGGGTCCGCCCGCCTTCAGCCGAGGGCCGCCCGCCAGCTTCCCCTGGCAAGAACTACCCCGCAGGCTCCCACCACCGCGAACAGCAGGCCGCCCAGCCACAAGACCGGGTTCGCGGCATTCACCTCGCCCCAGTACCGGGAGATCTGGAACACCAGGGCCGGCAGGAGCGCCATGAGCATCGGCGTCGCCAACCGGGCGCGGGTGCGGTCGCCTTCGCGGGCGAGGGTCCAGAGCATCAGGCCGACGAGCAGCAGCCAGCCGCAAAGGGAGCGGGTGGTCAGCGGCGTGAGCTTCCAGGGAAAGTGCGGAATCAGCAGACTCGGTATCAGGAAGAACACCGTGCCGGCAGCCAGGAAGACGCCACCCAAGCCCAGCATCAGGCGCTTGAGACCGGGCGCAATAGGGTCCGCCGGCGCTCCTCGCGGTTTGGCCCGCCGCTGGTGCCAGAGGTAGGCCGCGAGCAGAATCGGTGGCGGCAGGACGTAGCTCGCGAACCAAACCCAAAACGGCGTCGAGCCGACGCTGAACTTCTCCCAATGAAGGAATGTCACTACCAACTGGACGGCAGTGAAGACCGTCGCGGGCAGGATCATCACGCGGATGTTCTCCCACCGTTTGGCCAAGAGCGGCAGGATGAAGAGCGGCGCGGTCGTCATGTAGAACGCCCCGAGCACGGCCGCCATGACGACCGGTTGGATGGGCCAGGCGAAGTTCGTCTTGCTCTCGGCGGGGGCGATGCCGATCGACAGCACGGCCACCACCCCGAACATCACTTCTACCGCCAGCCAGGCCCGCAGGGGGCGCGAAATCGGCGTGCCGTCTGTCATCGTGAAGCCTTTCCGAACGAGGAGCGGTAGGTCCACCCGGCGATTCCCAGTCCGACCAGACCGAGCACCAGGTGGAAGGGATGGTCGAAGGGCTGAAGCTCGAAGATCGTCGGCCGGTGGGTCGCGATTCCGACCACCGCCAGGCCGGTGTAAAAGGCGCCGAAACCGACCGCGAACCACCACGGTCCCCGCGCCCCGCCGCGGGCCAAGGCCCAGAGTGCCAGCACCCCGGTCACGATGTGCAGGGTCGAATGGAGCGGCATCATGTGGGTGGTTTCGAGCAGCGGCGGGAAGGCCGTATCCAAGGCCGGAACCAGCCGGAAGGCCAAGGTCGAGGTGCCCTGGAGCAGCAGGAACACACCGGCGAGCCCGGTGTACCAACGGGCCGGCTTCACGGGGACCTCCGGGCCGCGAGGGCCTGCACGAGGAGGACGCCGAGGATCGCCGTCAGCAGCCCGAAGCCGCCGAACCAGATCCAAGTTGCCGGCCGATCGGCCGCGAACAAGCCGCGGTGGAGAACCGAGGCCAACAGGGCGAGACTGGTGAAGACGAAGAGCCCGGCGAGGACCAAGCGGAGCTCGGCCCAGCCGCGCGCCCTGCGCAGCAGCCAGCTCCCGAGGCCGTAGGCCAGAAACGGCGCCGAGTAGATCTGGGTGAGCAGCGGCGAAATCTTCCATGGCCACAAGGCCGCCATGAAGCCGGGCGCAAGGAGGAGCGCCAGGGCCAGGAGGACCAGTACCGCCGCTTGGATCTTGAGATAAACCGGCACCCAGGCCGGCGCCACCGGTCCTTCCGTCGGCTCGTCGAGTCCCCGGTGCCGCCAGATCAAACCCAGGCCGATCAGGGGATAGAGGATGTAGGCGAAGAACCAGAACCACACCGGGCGGTGTCCGAAGTCGAACTCCCCCAGGTAGAAACACGAGACGATCTGCAACAGGCCCGTCCAGACGGTGACGATCACCACCATTCCCCGCACCTCGGCATAACGCCGAGCGAGCAGGCCGCCGAAGAGCATCACCGCGGCCGAGAAGTAGACTGCGCCCAAGAACCGCGCGTGAAGGGGTGGCACCAGCCACGGCAACGCGCGATCGACGAGTTTCGGCAGGAAGGTACCCCAGACTCCCACCCATGCCGCGAACAGGCCAACGGCGGCGAAATAGAAGCGTTGACCGCGGGTGACGGAAGTCATGAACCACCTTTCCGAGAGTTGCCGGGAGAAGTGCCGGGAACGCTACGCGGGCCGCCGCTGCTGTGTCAAACCGCGTGTCTCGGCAAGTACAGGCTCGCTCGACCAGGCCGCGTCCCCCTTCGGGGCGGCCCGTCGTGTTCCCCCGTGAACCCAGCCCCCGTCCCCAGGAGGAAACCGCGATGAAACCCATTGGACTCACCCTGCTCGCCCTCGTCACGCTGGCACTGCCCGCCGCCGCCGAGACGTCCGAGTTGAAAGGCGCCGCCTTGCTCGCTCACCCGGCGACCCAGGTTGCGCTCGAGAACATGTCCCTGATGCACGCCGGCAAGATCGAGGAGGCCGTGAAGATGGGCACCAAGGCCATGCAGGCCGACTGGCAGGCCATGCCCGACGAAGACCGCAAGATGATGTCCGAGATGTTGCAGGCCTTCTCGGTACCAGACGCCGAGTTTCGTGCCGACGTGGAGAAGTTTGGCACGCTGACGATCGACGGGGAGAAGGCCACCTTGGTGGTCCAGAAAACGACCAAGGACGAAAACGGCAGCGGCACCGAGACGAAAACCGTCCGCCTGCAGAAGGAAGATGGACAGTGGCGGGTGACGCGTAAGCAGTGACCCGAGCCGGTGCCTCAGAGCCAGCGCTGCCGGAACGGTGCGCTGGTCACCCGCGCTCCCCGCCGGGCCACGATCAACGTGTTGCCCCAGCCCCGGCGCCAGGGGGGCAAGGCGCGCAGCAGGCGACGCAGGAGACCGCGCGGGCCGGCCGGGTCCGGCCGGTGCGGCAGGCTCGCGTGTTCCACGAGGGCGAAGCCGATGGCGGTGAGAAACCGGCCCACCTGCCACGACTGGGCCACGTGCACGGCGTCTGCGTCGGGCACGTAGCCCTCGGTCAACACCCGCGGCTCGCGCACCAGGTCGAAGCCGTGGCGGCCGGTGGCGAGGTCTCCGAGCTGGCGGCCAAGGCGGCGCAGGGCGACCTCGAGCCGGCGACCCGGGGGCAGCGACGGTGGCATCTCGTAGGGCAGGTCCCAGGTCGAGCCGACCAGGAGCAGTAGGCCGCCGGGTTTGAGCACCCGCGCAGCCTCGAGGAATGTCCTGCCCGGATCGTGAAAGTGCTCGAGAGCCCAGGTCGACAGCACGGCATCGAAGGCGCTTTCCGCGAAGGGCAGGGTTTCGCCGTCCCCGCGCACGCCGGTGGCCGGTCGTTTCGCCTCCCGCGCCATGACCAGCGCCGTCGTCGAGACGTCCAGCCCCACGTACCGGCAGCCCGCCGGCACCCACAGGGAGTTCTCACAGGAGCCCGAACCGAGGTCGAGCACCCGGTCGCCCGGCTTCAGGTGCGAGAACAGGACCTGACGATCCGGCGAAGCCTCGGGATTGGTCGCCGCGGCCTGCTCGTAGTAGGCCCGGCTCGAGTCCCAGAAGGCGGAGAGGGGCTTCTTGCTCACGCCGGTCACGGCCGCGGACCTCCCTCACCCGCCCACCCAGGGCGGGTCGCAGACCCGCCCCTACCAGAATCGTGCGCGGGGGTTGCGGGGTGAGGGTCCGACCTCATCCATGCTTCCGACGATGCTCTTCGCGGTCGACCACCATCTCGGTGAGCCGGCCGACCCGGGACAGCAGAGCCCCGATGGCACCGAGCAGGGCGAGGCGGTTGGCCCGCAGATCCGGGTCCTCGGCCATCACCATCACTTCCACGAAGAAACGGTCGAGAACCGGGGCGAACTCGGCTATCCGGGCCAAAGCGCCGCGGTAGTCGCCGGCCGCGGCGGCGGTGTCGATGGCCGCCGCGAGCCGGTGGTAGGCGTCGTGGAGGTCGCGCTCGGCGGCCTCCACGAGGCGCTTCCCGTCGATCGTCCCGAGCGGCGAGTCCTTGAGAATATTGACGATGCGCTTGGCCGCAAGGACCACGGAAAGGAAGCCCGGTTCCGCACGGACGGCGTGGAGGGCCTCCACCCGGGCCTTCAGATCGGGCATCACCGCGCCGCCACCCGCAAGGGCCGCCTCGATCTCGTCGTAGGCGAAGCCCGCGAGGCCGAGCAGGTGGCGAACCCGGTCGGCGAGGAACGGACGCAGGTCCGCCGCCACCAGCTCCGGCGTCCGCTTGAGCCCACCGCCGTAGCCCTCGGCCGCGAAGCGCGCGAGCGCGAGCAGATCGATCGCCAGCCCGCTCTCGAGGGCGATCCGTACCGCGCCCTGGGCCGCGCGACGCAGGCCGAAGGGGTCCTTGCTGCCGGTCGGAATGAGCCCCAGGCCAAAGATACCGGCCAGAGTGTCGATGCGATCGGCCAGCGCCAGGGCCAGGCCGGCCCGGCCCCGCGGCAGCGGATCGTCGGTGGCGGCCGGCAGGTACTGATCGTAGACCGCCTGCCAGACCTCCTCGGCGGCGCCGTCCTCGCGGGCGTAGATCCCACCCATGACGCCCTGGAGGGAAGTGAACTCCTTGACCATCTCGGTGACCAGGTCGACCTTGGCGAAGCGAGCGGCCTCTCCCGCGGCGCTGATCTCCGCCCAGCCCGCCTGCTCGGCGATGTGCACCGCCAGGCGCTCGAGCCGCGCGGTCTTCATGGCGTAGCTGCCGAGCTGGGTTTGAAAAGTCAGGCTGGCGAGATCCCCGGCGCGGCTGCGCAGAGGGCGTTTGCGATCCTCGCCGAAAAAGAATCGGGCGTCCGCGAGCCGGGCCTCGACCACCCACTCGTTGCCCGCGCGAACACGGCCGCGGGGATCGTCCGCTCGGTCCATCACGGTCAGGAAGAGAGGCAGAAGCGCGCCTTCCTTCTCCACCGTGAAGGCGCTCTGGTGGTCCTTGAGACTCTCGATCAGCACCTCCCGGGGCAGCGCCAGGAGCGCCGGATCGAAGCTTCCTTCCATCACGCCCGGGATCTCGCAGATGGCGGCGAGCTTGGCGAGGAGCTCCTCGTCCTCGACCACCACGCCCCCCGCGGCGGCGGCCCGCTTCGCCATCTCGGACTGCAGGAAGCGGGCACGGACCCGCGGGTCGATCTCGACCGAGAGTCCGCGCAGTTTCTGCCGGTAATCTTCGGCATTTTCGACGGCGAAGGTCGCCGGCGAAAGCACCGGGTGGCCGGCGGTATCTCGCCCGGCGGCGACGCCGAACAGCTCGAAGGGCACCACCTGGCCGTCGAGCAGCGACAGGACTCCGTGCACCGGCCGCACCCAAGGTCCCTGTCCGGTGCCCCACCGCATGGTCTTTGCCCAGGAGATTTCGGAGAGCACCCGCGGCACCAGCTCCGCCAGCAACTCGACCATGGCCTTGCCGCGGACGCGGTGGCGGGCGACGGCGTACTCGCCTTTGTCGGTGGCCACCCGGCGACAGTCGGCCAGCGCCACCCCGAGCTTCTTCGCGAAGCCCTGGAGCGCCGGGGTGGGATTGCCATCGGCATCGAAGGCGACCTTGGCGGGCGGCCCCGTGACCTCGTCCTCGCGATCGGGCTCGCCGGCCGGCAGGCCTTTCAGGATCAAGACGAGCCGGCGCGGAGTGAAGCCGGTCTCGACCTCGGTCGGCCCCACGCCGCGGCCCATCAGCTCCTCGAACACCCGGGTGGCGAGCTGGCGCACGGCGGGCTCGAGCATGCGGGCGGGAATCTCCTCGGCGCGAACTTCCAGCAGGTACTCGGAGCTCACGACGCCACCTCCGCGGCCGGCTTCGGCAGGAGCGGGAAGCCCAGCCGTTCGCGGCTGGCCACGAACTCCCGGGCGCAGGCCACCGCGAGGTCCCGAACCCGTTTGATCACGGCCACCCGTTCGGTGACCGAAATGGCCCCGCGGGCGTCGAGCAGGTTGAACAGATGGGAGCACTTCAAGGCGCAGTCGTAGGCCGGAAGCACCAGGCTGGCGGCGAGGCAACGCCCCGACTCGCGCTCCCAGCCGTCGAACAGGCTCTTCAGGAAGTCCACGTCCGCCACCTCGAAGGCGTACTTCGAAAACTCGACCTCATCCTGGTGCCGCACCTGACCGTAGCTGGGCCCCCCGGGAACCCAGTCGATGTCGTAGACGTTGCGCGACAAGCCAAGGAACATGGTGATGCGCTCGAGGCCGTAGGTGATCTCGGCGCTGATCGGCGACAGCTCGAGGCCGCCGGCCTGCTGGAAATAGGTGAACTGGGTGATCTCCATGCCGTCGAGCATGACCTGCCAGCCGACGCCCGCGGCCCCGAGGGTGGGCGACTCCCAGTTGTCCTCCTCGAAGCGCAGGTCGTGAACCGAGAGGTCGAGGCCCATGGCCGCCAGGCTGCGCACGTAGAGGGCCTGAATGTCGGCGGGCGATGGCTTCAGGATCACCTGCATCTGGTAGTGCTTGCCGAGGCGGAAGGGGTTGTCGCCGTAGCGGCCGTCGGCCGGACGCCGGGAGGGCTGGACGTAGGCGGCGCGCCAGGGCTCGGGGCCGAGCACGCGCAGAAAGGTGTCCGGGTGCATGGTGCCCGCGCCGACCTCGAGGTCGTAGGGCTGCTGCAGGACGCACCCCTCGCGCGCCCAGAACTCGCTCAGTTTCAGGATCAGCTCTTGGAAACTCTGCATGACGATGTCGCGGGCTCCTGTCGAAATCCGAAGACCGCTTATCAGATCACAGCCGCGGCGCGGCTGGATCAACCGCCCGGTCAGCCCAAGGAGCCGGTCTCACCGAGCGTGCGGCGCATGACGGTGTAGCTCTTCAACTCGCGGTCGAGGAACCGCCGGCGCAGCTGGGTCGACAACTCCTCCACCCGCCGGAGGACGGCGCGTGGCGGAGGGGCCTCGGCCAGGTTGCCGAGGGCCTCGCGGCCGATGCGGCGCAGGAGCTCGAGGACCGGTTCCGCCACCTCGAGGCCGCCCGAGGCTCCCACCTCGCGGGCGCAGTCGAGGCAGAGCAGCGCGTCGTCACCCTTCGGCAGCACGGCTCCTCCGGGGAACGGCCGGCCGCAGGAGGGGCACTCCCGCGGCGCTGGAAAGACGCCGGCGAGGCGCAGCATCCAGGCTTCGAAGTAGCGGGTGGCGAGGTCCCGGTCGACCCCGACGGCCAGGGCCTCGATCGTCGAATCGAGGAGCCGGAAGTACAGCTCCGAGGGCTCCGACTCCTGGGCCAGCTCGGTGACGTGCTCGGCCAGATAGGCCGAGAGCAGAATGCCTTCCAGGTCTTGCTGAAGAAAGTCCGCGCTCCGCACCTGGGCGACATCGCTGAGCCGGACCAGATCCCGGCCTTCCTTCTCCCACCACGTCAGATGGACCCGCGCCAGCGGCTGGAGTTGCCCGGCGAACCGGCTGAACTTCTTGCGGGCGCCCGCGGCCACCCCGCGCCGTTTGCCGTACTCCCGAGTCAGGACGGTGACGATCCGGTCCTGCTCCTGGAAATCGCGAACGTCCAAGACGAGAGCTTCAGCGGAGAAGAGAGCCATCGAGGCAAGAGTAGCAGCGGGCCCACCCGAGCAGGAGGGGCCTAGCAGGCAGAGCCGCGAGTCCCCCCTCGGACCTCGGGCCGCACCTTCTTCCTTCGAGGCGTGATCTAGAAGTCGCCTCGAAAGGAAGATGGTCATGAAAAGAATTCTGTGGTCCTGTCTGTTGGGTGTTCTCTTGCTCCCGATCGCGATCAGCGTCCCCGCCGAGGCTCGACCGGGCGGTGGGTTCGCCTGCCCGGACGTCTACGCACCGGTACTGTGCAGCGACGGCAACGTGTACTCGAACGGCTGCTACGCGAGCGTCGCGGGGGCCACCGGTTGCGTGCCGTACGACGATTTCATCGTCGAAGCCGCCGCGAACCTGAACCTCTGCCCCGGTGGCTTCGAGTGCCTCGACGTCTGGGATCCGGTGATCTGTAGCAACGGAGTCGTCTACTCGAACGCCTGTTACGCGCGCCGCGCCTGCGCCACCGGTTGCGGACCCTACGGCGACATCTGACGCCCGATAACCTCTCGAGGGGCCGCGGGTCGAGGCTCGCGGCCCGGTGAAACCCGGGAAAGGCACCCGCCTCCCACCCCGGCCGGGACGAGCCCGGCCGCTGCCCAATGAAATCAATGAACGATGGGCAGCGGCCGCCCCTCGTGGCGGCCGGAGTGGGCCGGGGCAAGCTCTCCCCTACTCCTCCACCCCCTCGAGCAGTGCCTCCTCCACCACCATGGCCAGGTGGTGGATGGTCGGGGTCTCGAAGAGCCGTTGAACCGGCAGGTCGATGCCGAAGTTCTCGCGGACGCGCAGCAGGAGCTGGGTCGCCTTCAGGGAGTGGCCGCCCAGCTCGAAGAAGCTGTCGTGGATGCCGATCCTGGGGACGCCGAGGACCTCGGTCCAGATCTCAGCCAGCATCTCCTCCACCGCCGTTTCTGGGGCCACGAAGGCGTCCGCGAGGTCGGGGCGCTCGAGGGCCGGCGGCGGCAAGGCGCGGCGATCGATCTTGCCGTTCGGGGTCCGGGGCATCTCCACCAGGTCGACCCAGGCGGTCGGCACCATGTAGGCGGGCAGCCGCGCACCCAGATAGGCGCGGAGATCGGTCAGGCTGGGCGCGGAACGGCCCGGGCGAGGCGTGACGTAGGCCACGAGTTGCTTGTCGGCGCCCTCGCCGAAGACCGCCAGCACGGCTTCCGCCACCTCCGGATGGCGGGCCAGGGTGGTTTCGATCTCGCCGAGCTCGATGCGGAAGCCTCGAATCTTGACCTGATGATCGAGACGGCCGAGGAACTCGAGCTCGCCGTTGGGGCGGAAGCGCACCAGGTCCCCCGTGCGGTAGAGACGGTCCCCAGCCTGCCCCTGGACCTCGCCGTCGCAGGCGCCCACGAACGGATCGGGAATGTAGCGCTCGGCGGTCAGGGCGGGCCGGCCGAGGTAGCCGCGGGACAGCCCGAGGCCGCCCAGGAGCAGCTCGCCCGGAACCCCCTGCGGCACCGGCTGGAGAGTGCGGTCCACCACATAGGCCCGGCTGCCGGTCAGGGGCCGGCCGATCGAGGGCTCCCGCTCGGCGTTTCTTGGGCACTCGGCGATCGTCGAGTAGGTGGTGTCCTCGCTCGGGCCGTAGAGGTTCACCACACGATCCACCGTGCCGGTGCCGTAGATCGCCTCCACCAACTGGCCGCGCAGGGGCTCCCCGGCGAGGCACACGGTACGTGCCGAGGCCGGCAGGCCCCCTGCCTTGACCAAGCCGGCGATGGCCGAGGGCACGGTGTTGACGAGCGTCACCTCCGCCGCGGCCGGCAGGGTGGGGAGTGCCAGGGCGTTGTCGGCCAGGATCACCCGGCCGCCGCGGGCGAGCGGGACGAAGATCTCGAAAATCGAGAGGTCGAAGCACACCGAGGTCGAGGCCAGCATTCCGGCCAGCACCTCGTCGCGGAAAGCCTGTCGCGACCACGCGAACAGCGCCCCGGCGCTCGCATGGGTGATGGCGACGCCCTTGGGCCGTCCGGTCGAGCCCGAGGTGTAGATCAGGTAGGCCAGATCACGGGCCGTCACGCCCGAATCGAAGCGCTCGGGCTCGCCGTCCGCGGCCTTCCTACGAAGGGCCGCGCCATCGAGCTCGACCACGTGGGGAACTCCCGGCGGTACTCTGCCGGCCAGGCTCGCCTGGGTGAGGAGCACCGCCATTCCCGAGTCCTCGGCCATGATCGCCACCCGGTCCTCGGGATAGGCGGGGTCCAGCGGGACGTAAGCCCCGCCGGTCTTGAGGACGCCGAGAAGCGCCACGATCAGATCCGCCGAGCGGTGGGCGAAGACGCCGACGGTGACTTCCGGGCCGACACCCAGGCCCCGCAACCGGGCGGCCAGGTGCTGGGCCGCGCGGTCGAGCTCGGCGTAGGTCCAGCGATCGTGGCCGACGACCAGCGCCTCGGCCTCGGGAGTGCGCGCCACCTGAACCTCGAAGTGGCCGTGCATCGTGCGCTCGAGGGCGTCGTGGGGAATCGCCCGGCCCTCTCCCGGGGCCCATTCCACCAGCACCTGCCGGCGCTCGCCGGGGGTCAAGAGCGGCAGGGCGGACAGCGGCGTCGAGGGATCGTCGGCGAAGGCCCGTAGCACCGTCTCGAGGTGGCCGAGCAAGCGCTCGATGGTCTCCGCCTCGAACAGGTCCGTGTCGTACTGGCCGGTGACGCCGAGGCCGCCGCGTTCCTCCGCCAGGTAGAGCGAGAGGTCGAACTGCGAGCCTTGAAGGGGCATCTCCACCGACTCCCAGACCAGACCGCCGACGGTCATGGCGGTGCCGGCCCGGCCGAGCGAGAACTGGCCCAGGCTCGTGGGCTCGTTGAAGGGGCTCTTCTGGAAGACGAGCAGCACGTCGACCAGACCGCCGCGACTGGTGTCGTGCTTCCTGCCGAGCTTTTCGGCCAGCAGAGCGAAGGGATAGTCCTGGTGGCGGAAGGCTCCGAGCACCGAGTCCCGGGTACGACGCACCATCTCGTCGACCGTCGGATCGCCCGCGAAATCGCCGCGCACGACCACCGGATTGACGAAATAGCCCACCAGCTGCGAGAGGGCGGCCGAGCCGCGGCCCGCCCGGCCGGTGGTGGGCGAGCCCACGAGCACGTCGGTCTGGCCCGTGTAGCGGGACAGCAGAGCTTCGAACCCGGCCATGACGGCCATGAACAAGGTCGCGCCCCGTGCCCGACACAGGGCCGCGAGGCCCTCGACCAGCGGCGCCGGCATCCAGCGGCCCCGCGACGAGCCGAGCAGGCGCCGGATCGGCGGGCGCGGGTGGTCGGTGGCCAGCTCGAGGTGCTGGGGCACGCCCGCCAGGCGTTCTCGCCAGTACTCGAACAGCCGCTCGCCCTCGGGGCCCGAAAGCAGCGCTTCCTGGCGACGCACGTGATCCTCGAACCGGCCGGCGAGGGGCGGCAGGGCGTCCCCGGGCGGGGTCGCGGAAGCGAGCGCCGCCGGGTACAGGGAGTCGATCTCGCGGGCGACCACCGCCAGGGACCACAGGTCCGAGATCAGGTGGTGGAACGAGAGCAGAAGCAGGTGGTCGGTACTCGTCACGCGGTAGAGGGTGACCCGGAAGACCGGACCGCGTTCGAGATCGAAGGGTTGGGCAGCGTCCTCGGCCAGCCGGGCGGACAGGCTTTCCGCACTGAAGGTCGCCGCGTCGACCACCGTGAAGTCGACCTCGCCGGACTCGGGTACCACCAGCACGGCGTGGCCCGCGTGGTGGCCGACTCGCGAGCGCAGCAGCTCGTGGCGGTCCGAGAGGGCCTGGACGGCCCGGCGGAAGGCCGCGAGGTCGAGCGGCCCGACCACCCGCGCGGCTCCCGACACGTTGTAGGCGGGGCTCGCCGGGGCCAGGCGGTGGAGGAAGTAGAGCGCCTGCTGGCTGGGCGTCATGGGCACCCTGCCGGGGGGCAGGTGCGGTCCACTCGAAATCGCGTCGGGGGCCGAGGTGCCGGCGCTCTCGAGCGAGCGCACCACCTCGGCCGCCAGCTCGATCAGCGTGGCACCCTCGAGAATGGCGGCCAGCTCCAGTTCCGTCCCGAGGGCCGCTTCGACCCGGTGCTTGAGCTCCACCGCGGCGAGACTGTCGAGACCGGCGGCGACCACCGGCTCCGCGGGGTCGAGGTGGTCGACCGGCAGCCCCGCGGCCCGCGCCGCGCGGGCGCGGAGGAATTCGAGTACCCGGCGCGCCCGCTCGTCGGCCGGCAGAGCCAGCAGCTCCGCGCGGGAGGCCACCTCGATCGGCGTCTCTTCGACCACCACCTCGGCGGCCACGCGGGCTCCACTCTCGATCAGCTCGAGCTCTCCCTCGCGCCAGGCCTGACGGCAGCGACGACGCTGGATCTTCCCGCTCGAGGTCTTGGGGATCGCACCGGCGCGCACGACCAGCACTTCCCAGGGCTGCACCTCGTGCTCCTGGGCCACCGCGCGCCGCACCTCCTCGGCCGCCGCGGGTGCCTCGTCCTCACGGCGGCGGTCGATTTCGATCGCCACCACCAGACGCTCGGCCCCGCCGCTTTCGTGGCCGAAGGCCGCCGAGCAGCCACGACGGAGGGCCGGGTGGGCCAGCTCCGCGGTCAGCTCGATGTCCTGGGGATAGAAGTTGCGACCGCGGATGATGATCAGGTCTTTCTGGCGGCCGGCGATGAACAGCTCGCCGTCGGCGTCGAGAAAGCCCAGGTCCCCGGTCCGCAGGTAGGTCGGACCCTCGGCCGGGGCGCCGGCGGGGCGGGCGCCGAAGGTCTCGGCGGTGGCCTCGGCCTTGCCGAAGTACCCGCGGGCCACGCTCGGGCCCGACACCAGGATCTCGCCGATCGTGCCGGCGGGCACGGGCGTCAGCGATTCGGGGTCGACGATGGCGAGCCGATAGGCGTCGCTCGCGACCCGACCGGCGCCGGTCAGGCTCCGGCCCGCGGTGGCTTCGAGGGCGCGGCCTTCGCCTAGGGCCGCCGCATCGAAGGTGCGGACCCGCGCTCCCTCGCCCGGGGTGCGGCCCGAGACGAACAGCGTGGCCTCGGCCAGGCCGTAGCACGGGAAGAACGCCTGGCGGCGAAAGCCCTGGGGCGCGAAGGCGCGGGCGAAACGATCGAGGGACTCCGCCCGCACCGGCTCGGCGCCGTTGAAGGCCACCGTCCAGCTCGATAGATCGAGCCCCTCGTGCTCGTCCTCGCGGATCTTCTCGACGCACAGGTCGTAGGAGAAGTTCGGCCCCCCCGAGGTCGTGCCGCGGTAGCGCGAGATCGCCTCGAGCCAGCGTCGCGGCCGTTGCAGGAAGGCGACGGGCGACATCAAGACGCAGCGCGCGCCGGCGTAGAGCGGCTGGAGCACGTTCCCGATCAGGCCCATGTCGTGGTAGAGCGGCAGCCAGCCCACGATCACCGATTCCGGGGTGATCCCGAAGCTGCGCTCGATCAGCGCCTCGTTGTCGAGCAGGTTGCCGTGGGTGACCATCACGCCCTTGGGGGCGGCGGTCGAACCCGAGGTGTACTGGAGGAAGGCCAGGCGGTCGCGGTCGATGCCGGGATCGCGCCACTCCTCTGCCCGCACCCGGTCCACGGTGTCCGTGGCCAGCCAGCGGTCGGGGCCTGGGGCGGGCAGCTCGCCGGTCATGCGCTCGACCTGCGCCAGGGTGGCCGCGTCGGTCAACGCCGCCGCCGGACGCGCGTCCTGGCCGATCGCCTGCAGCCGTGGCAAAGAGCGGCGCGAGCGCGGCGGATAGGCCGGCACCGCCACGACGCCCGCGTATAGGCAGCCCAGGAAGCCGATGACGAAATCGAGACCCGGCGGATAGAGCAAGAGAGCACGCTGGCCGGTCAGGCCCCGCTCGGCGAGGAGCGCCGCCACCGCCCGCGCCCGGCGGTCGACCTCACCGTAGTCGAGCGCCGCCTCCTCGACCTCGCCGTCCGCAAGGAACGTGTAGAGCGGTCGCTCTGGGTGGGCCTGGGCGCGGTCGCGGAGCGCCGCCACCAGGCTCGACGCCTCGGTCGACAGCGAGCTCAAGGCACGGCCTCCAGCCGGGACACCGCCCGCTCGAGCACCGAGTCCAGAATGTCCTGGGCGCGGTTCGCCACCAGCGACAGCACCGTGGCGCTCAAACCGTGGGTCGATTCCTCGAAACCCTGAAGGTAGATCCCGGCCTCGATCTCACTGTCGGTCCGGAGCGAGCAATCCCGACCGATCCGGACCGCCCCCTTGGCGTCGCGCTCGAAGTGGCCGGCGAGCTCGGCCAGGAGCGGATGATCCTTGGACCAGCCGTAACCCGTGGCGACCACGACGGCGTCGCACTCGACGGTCGACGGCGCACCGGTCAGGGTGTGGTGGAAATAGGCTCGGACGGGCTGGCCGGGCTCATCCTCGACCCGATCCAGATGCTGGTAACGGACGACCCGGGCGCGCTCCCGGCCGGCCACCTTCTCGTCGTAGAGGCGGCGGTAGATCTTCTTGATCAAGGGGTGGTCCACCACCGCGTAGTTGACGTCGCGGAAGGCGTCGATGGCGCTCTCGCGGGTTCCGTCGGGCAGGTCGAAGAAGTACTTGCGGTGCTCGGGGAAGAAGACCTCGTTGGTGAAGTCGCTTTCGTCCACCGGCTTGTACCCGAAGGTCCTGAGAGCCTGGGTGACCTGGGCTCGCGGGTAGTGGTCCATCAGGTAGTAGAAGATCTCCGCGCCGCTCTGACCGCTGCCAACGACGAGGAATCGCGGGCTCGCCGCCTCGTCCGCGAAGCTCGCCTGCAGGCGCGGCAGGAACTCGACCGGATGGAACACCCGGCCGCTCCAGGGCGGCAGGTCGCAGGCCTCGGGCTTGATCGGCTGGCCGCCGGTGGCGATCACGACGTTACGGGTGCGGTAGACCTCGGGTTGCCCATTCTCCAAAGTCGCCACCACTTCGAGGACCTCCGGGCTCACCCGGCGCACGGTGGTGGCCCGCCGGCCGTAGCGGATCGAGCCGGCGAGCTCGCCGGCCACCCAGCGCAGGTATTCGGTGAACTCGATGCGGGTGGGAAACAGATCCCGCAGGTTCAGGAAATGGAACAGCCGGCCCTGCTCGTGGAGGTAGTTCAGGAAGGTGAACCGGCTGCGCGGATTGCGCATGGTGGCCAGGTCTTTGAGGGCGGTGATCTGGAGCAGCGAGCCTTCGAGCAGCATCCCCGGGTGCCAGGTGTAGGACGGCCGAGCCTCGAGGAAGACCCGGTCGAGGGGCGCACCTCCCGGTCGCTGGCCCTCTTCCTCCAGGGCGACCGCGAGAGACAGGTTGGCGGGGCCGATGCCGATACCGACGACATCGTAGAGACGGTCGACGTCTGGCGACGTCGCCGAGACGGAAGAGCGTTGGTGGTTCATCCGTGGAGGCCTCGAGGTGGAACCGGAAGAGGGAAATTGGGGCTTCGGGTCGGCGGGCCGATTCACCGAGAAGATCGGCCCGCCATCGAAGTGCGGATCAGCGAAGTGAACGGGACATCATTCCGAGCGCAGGGCGTCCACCGGGTCCACGCGGGTCGCCCGGCGGGCCGGCAGGAAACAGGCCAGCAGGGCGAACAGCGCCAGCAGCACCGTGACCCCCAGGTAGGTGGGCAGGTCGACCCCGTCGAGTCCGTAGAGCTGGCTCTCGAGGAACCGGCTGGCCCCCCAGGCACCGGCCAGTCCCGCCACCAGCCCGGCGAAGGCCACCCGCATGCCCTGTCCCACGATCAGCGAGACCACCGAGCCGCGGTCCGCCCCGAGGGCCATGCGGACGCCGATCTCGCGGGTCCGTTGGCCCACCGAGTAGAGCATCACGCCGTAGACCCCGAGGGCCGAAAGCAAGAGCGCGATGCCGCCGAAGAGACCGAAGAACTGGGCGGCGAAGCGCCGGTCCGAGGTCGAGCCGTGGACCAGCGCGGCCACCGGCTGGAGGTCCACCACGGGCTGGTTCGGATCGAGCTCGCGGACGACACCGCGCAGCGCCGAGCTCAGGCTCTCGGGCGCCGCGGCCGTGCGCGCCACGACCGCCATGGCGACCCAGGGGTACTGAGCGTGGGCAAAGTAGATCTGGGGCTGGTCCGGCTCGTCAAGGGCCCGCTGCTTGACGTTGCCCACGACGCCGACCACCTGCAACCAGGCCGACGGGCCGCCGACTCGATCGATCATCACCCGCTGGCCGAGGGCGGAAGTGTCGCCGAACAGGCGCTTGGCCAGGTCGGCATTGAGGACCGCCACCGGCGTGGCGCTCGCGTGGTCCGCCGTGGCGAAGCCCCGGCCGGCCACGATCGGCAGATTCAGGGTCTCGAAATAGCCCGGGGTGGCCACGAACCACTGGGCGTCGGGCGGCTCGGCGCCGTCCGCCGGCGCGCGGCCCTCGGCCCGCACGCCCCCGGTCTGGGGCACCAAAGCACCGAGCGGCAGGTGGGACACGGCACCGGCCCGCTCCACCCCCGGCAGCGCCCCCACCCGCTCGATCAGGCGGTCGAAGAAGCCGACCTGGAGGTCCGGCCGCGGGTACACCGCGGGGCTCAGAAAGATTCGCGCCGAAACGACCCGGTCGGACTGGAAGCCGGGCGACAGGGACTCGATCTTGCGGGAACTGCGGATCACGAGGGCGGCGCCGATCAGGACGACCAGGGCCAGGGCCAGCTCGAGGCCGACCAGCGTCTTGCGCAGCCGGCCGCCGAGGGCGCCGCCATCGGAGGTCTTGCCGCCTTCCTTGAGGATCTCGAAGGCCGAGCCCTGGCGCGCCTTCCACGCGGGCAGCAGGCCGAAAACGACGCCCGTGGAGATGGCTGCGCCGAGGGCGAAGGCGAGGGCCCGGCCGTCGATGCCGACCTCGGTCAAGCGCGGCAGTTGGAGCGGCGACACCGCCACCAGGCCCTGGGTGGCCCAGGCCGCGAGCAGCACACCGAGGGCCGCGCCGGCACCGGCGAGCAGCAGTCCCTCGACCAGGAAACGCCGGAACAGGTCCCCGCGATCCGCGCCGAGGGCGGTGGCGATGGCCACCTCCTTCTCGCGCGAGGTGGCGCGGGCAAAGAGCAGGTTGGCGACATTGACGCAGGCCACGAAAAGCACCAGCGCGCTGGCCGCGAGCAGGCCCAGCAGACGCGCCCGCTGGCCGCCCACCAGCGCGTCCTTGGCGTTCTTGACCGTCATGCCATAGCCGCTGTCCTTCGGATAGACGTCGGGAAACTGGCTGGCGAAGCTCCGGGCCACGCGATCGAGATCCTGCTGGGCCAACTCCGGGGTCACCCCCGGGTCGAGCCGGGCCATGAGCTCGAGGCCGCGGGCCGGGCGGGGCGGTAGCTGCCCGAGGTTCGGTGCCAGCGGCACGTAGAGGTCGAACTCGATCGGTCCCAGCCGGAAGTCCGCCGGCAGCACGCCGATCACCCGGAAGCTCTGATTGTTGAGGGTCAAGGTCTTGTCGAGCACCGCCCGGTCGCCGCCGAAGCGCCGCTGCCAGAGCTTGTGGGACAAAAGTGCGACACCGTTCTTGCCGTAGACGTCCTCCTCTTCGGCGAAGCCCCGGCCCAGGACCGGGGACACCCCGAGGGTCGTGAACAGCGAGCGCGAAGCCCGGCCGCCGACCAGCCGCTCGGGCTCTCCCTCGCCGGTCAGGTTCAGGTACTGGGGGGTGTAGGCACCAATCGCGGTGAAGCCCCGGAGGCCTTCCCGGGTCTCGATCAGGCGCTTCATGTCGAGGTACTCGTGGCCCGAGAAAGGCACCCGGTCCTGATCTCGCGCGACGAAGCGATTGTGGAGCACGGCGACCTGGTCCGGATTCTGGTACGGCAGGGGGCGCAGCAGCACGCCGTTGACGATCGAGAACATCGCGGTGGTGACACCGACGCCGAGGGCGAGGCAAGCCACCGCGGCGGCGGTGAAACTCGGGTTCTTGCCGAGCCCACGCAGGGCCATTCGAAGGTCGCGAATCAGATTCTCCACAGCGGGGGCTCCTTGCCGGCACGGCCAAGATCGGATCGATGCGAATGGGCTCGTTCCCGTCGGAGCGGGCCGGGCACACCGCCGGCTCGGCCCCGGGAGGAGCGCCACCCTTCTAGGTGCGGGCCAGGGAGGAAACCGTGCCGCCGGAAGATTCCGATTCGACCGTCTCGGCTTCGCCGTCCCCTTTTCGCAACGTCGTCGCACTGAGAAACGAACCGGAAATCCGTGGGTAGGGGCGGAGGCCACGGAGATCGGCTCTTCGGTGGAGCCGACCGACCGCCCTGCCGAACGGTCACCGATACGCAGAGAGGAGACGTGTCTCATGCAAGGGAAAACTTCTATGAATTGGACGAGGCTCATCGGGGTCTTCGCCCTCCTGGCCGCCGTCGCGGCCCCCACGCTCGCCGATGGTGGCGTGACCTTCACCGACATCGCCCAGAATGGCGGCGCCGGCATCGAGTACGCCCGGCTTCACAGCCCGGACCGCATCGCCCTGTTCAACGCCACCACGCTCACCCCCATCCCGTTCCCCCCGGTCCCGAACTTCTTCCCCAATACCCAGATCCTCGCCGGCACTCGCCCGTTCGGCTCGCCCGGCGTGGTCGTCTTCGACTACGACCTGGATGGTGACCAGGACATCTATGTGACCAACGGCCCGGGCCGTGCCAACAGCCTGTTCCAGAACCAGTTCAGCCAGAATGGCCAGGCCACCTTCATCGACCGCGCGATCAGCGCCGGTGTCGATGCCACGGCGGTCGACTCGAACGGCGTCTGCGCCGGCGACATCGACAACGATGGTGACAAGGACCTCTTCGTCACCAACGCCAAGGCCAACAACATCCTGTTCCGCAACAACGGCAACGGCACCTTCACCGACATCTCCGCCGGCTCGGGCCTCGACATCGGTGCGGACCAGGTCCAGGTCGGCTGCTCCTTCGGCGACATCAACGGCGATGGCCTGCTCGACGTCACTACCGCGGTCAACCTGGCCAACTGGACCAACCGCGAGCAGACCTTCCTGCCCGGTGACCACCCGGACCTGCGCAACAACGACCTGTTCAAGAACCTGGGCGGCGGCCACTTCGAGGACGTCTCGGCCAGCTCGGGCATCGAGAACATCCCCCACGTCGAGCACGGCTCCTGGACCTGGGTCGCTGCCATGGTCGACATCGACCACGACGGCGACATCGACATCCTGAACGCCCACATGCAGGGCGCACCGCCCCAGAACAGCGACCCGGACGACATCCGCGGCTACAACCGTGCGCTGCTCAACGACGGCACCGGTCAGTTCACCGTCCACGACGTCGACCTCGGCCTGAGCCGGCTCGGCGGCTGGATGGGCTATGCCTTCGCCGACTACGACTGCAACGGCCTGACCGACTTCTTCGTCTCGAACATCGGCGACTACATGGGCAACCCCGGCGCCCCGAGCGCCTTCTACTTCCAGCAGCCCGACCACACCTTCACCTTCCCGCCGATCGGCGACAAGATCGGCAAGACCCCCTGGGGTTGGGGCGCGAGCCCCTTCGACTACGACAACGACGGTGACTTCGACCTGATCTACCACGGCGCCGGTGACAACCACCAGGCGTTCGCCGCCGACAACCCGGGCGCTCTGTTCCGGAACGACGGTCTGTGCAGCGCTTCGTTCTCCTACGACGCCACCGCCGTGCTGCGCGACCACCGGCCGCGGGAAGAGAGCGGCGTGGCCGTGGGCGACCTGAACAACGACGGCTTCGACGACATCGTCTCCGCCGCCGGCACCTACTTCACTCCCACCGCCCGCTACTTCGACTACACCCTCATCGTCGGCGCCTCGGGCGCCCTGTGGGACACGATCGCCAAGGTGCAGGTCAACTACACCTCCCAGATCACCCCGAACTTCCTGACCTGGGATGGTCCGGAATACCTCGAGGGCGACCTGGCGGTCGAGATCAACAGCGGTGGCAACGGCAACAAGTCCGTTCAGGTCCAGACCGTGGGCGGCGTCGGTACGACGCTCCTCGGCCGGGTCAACCGGGACGGCGCGGGCGCCATCATCCACTTCACTCCGGAAGGCTCGACCAAGACCGCGATCAAGCCGGTCGTCCTCGGCGCGAGCTTCGCGTCCCAGGACAGCGAGGTCAATACCTTCGGTCTCGGCACCGCCGCCCGCGGCACCCTCGAGGTGGTCTGGCCCCACACCGGTATCCGCAACCGTCTGTACAACGTCAAGGCCGGTGAGAAGATCACCTTCCCCGAGATTCCGTGCAGCTTCGCGGCCGGCAACGGTGCCACCTTCCGCGAGTACCTCTCCTGCGTGACCGACGCCCTGACGGACCACGTCGATGCCGGTCACATCGCCCGCGGCGACCGCACCCGCTTCCTGCTCTCCGCCCTGCGGGCCTGGGGCTTCCGGTTCGCCGGCCCCGAGGGTCTCTCCGCCGGTTGCGACGGCCTGGAAGCCTTCGAAGCGCTCCTCGGCGACGACGAAGCGCAGTAAGCACTCCGCTTTCCCGTGTCCTGCCCACGCCCGCCGGGGAAACCCGGCGGGCCTTTTTCTTCAGGGGGTCAGAAGGTCTCTTGGACTCGCGCCAGGTACTGGACCTTCTCGATCGAAACGTCGCCGTCGAGAGGGAAGGCGATGTCCAGATGGATCATGCCGGCGCCTGAGGAACGGCTGGAGCTGATGCGCAGGCCGAAGCCGACGTCGCGCAGCCAGCCGTAGCTCTCCTCGACGCCCTGGTACCAGGCCCGGCCGATGTCGCCGAAGAACGCGGCGCCGACGTAGGCCAGCCGGAACCACTGCTTCTCGCCGTAGAAGCGCTGCTCGAGCGAGAGCAGCAGGCGCCGGTCGCCCTCGGCGTAGCGCAGGGGATAGCCGCGCAGGCCGGTGTCGCCGCCCAGCAGCAGCTGGTTGTCGACGTCGAGGTTCGAGCCCAGCTGACCCTCGAACCGGGCGACGAAGGCGTGGCGACCGAAGTTGCGCTGGTAGAAGCGCAGAGTGGTCGCAGCGACCAGGTTCTCGGCTCGGCCCTCCGCGGCGCGGCCATCGACGCCGGCCCGGAACAGCAGCAGACCGCCGTGTGCGGTCTCCCAGCCGTCCGCCACGTGGACGTCGTAGATCGCCTGGTCGACTTCCCCACCACCCCAGCTCGGCGACGAGTAGCCGAGCTTGAAGCCCCAGCGCCGGCCGCGCAAGAGGTCCTCGGTGCGGGAGATGGAGTCGAGGTCCTTGGTTTCGAGGAAATCGTCCTGGACCGACTCGAAGGACAGCCACGGGTAGGACAGCTCCCGGTCCTTGGGCAGCGCGGTCACCGGTGGCTGCTCGGGAACCTCGGAGAAAAGGTCGCGCTGATAGGTGTAGCCGACCGTCCAGCGGTGCACGAAGCCGCCCACCAGGCCCTTCGACCAGCCGTTGTGGATCTGCAGGAAGTCGCCCTGGTGGCGATAGCGGTCGCGGATCTTGCCGAGCGCGTAGATCCGGTCCTCGCGGTCGTCGAGGATCACCGTGACACCGCGCGAGAAGCGCTCGTCGAGGGCGAAGAACGGCCGCGCGATCTTGTACTTCTGGCGACTGCCGTCGGACAGGTCCTCGTACAGCGCCTCGAATTCCCAACGGCTGCCCAGGAATTCGGCGTCGAAGTACCGCGTGATGGTGGTGGTGCGGTCCACGTCCTCGCGGTACTCGAGGGTCAGGTCCTTGCCGTAGCCGAGAAAGTTCTTGTCCTGAAGCTCGAACCGGCTCTCGTTGACGCCGCCCGAGCGGGACAAGCCAGCTCCGACGACCAGGGTCCAGACGTCGCGAGTCTCGACCACCACGTCGACCTGGCCGTTCTCGTAGCGCACCGGGTGGATGTCGGCGTCGTAGAGGTAGCGGTTGCGGCGCAGGAACCGTTCGGTCTCGTCGAGCAGCCGGCGCGAATAGGGCTGGCCGGAGGCAAACAACAGCTGGCGGCGGATCACCGCCTCGCGGGTGTCGAGATGGAGCCGGTTGGCGAGCCGGAAGATCTTGTTGTTCTCTGCCGGGTCGTCGGTGTCGAAGACGTCGTGATTGACGATCGTGATGGCGCCCACGACCGCGCCCTCACGCTCGAGCTGGGCATCGTCGGGCAACCCTTCCCCGCCGGCGATCTGGCCAAGGAGCAACCCGGCGGTGAGGGCGAGATCGGCGAACACGGGGGAGATCAGCTCCGACCCGGGAAGCTCGCGAGAGCGGCCAGGGTTTCGTCGATGTCCGCCGGCGTGTGGTCGGCGGAGATCTGGAAGCGAATCGACTCGTCGCCCCGCGGAACCACCGGGAACTTGAGCCCGGTGGCGAGAATGTCGAGCTCCCGGAGGTGGGCCACGAGGGCATTGGTCTTCGGCGTGTCGCGCACCACGAGGGGCGACACCGGGTGCTCGCCGGGGATGGTCTCGTAGCCGAGGGCCACCAGACCCTCCTGGAAACGCCGGGTCATGGCCCGCAGATGGTCGAGGAGCTCCGCGCCGCGCGGACTCTCGAGGATCTCGAGGGCCTTCCGGGCCGCCGCGGCCTCGCCGGGGGTGATCGGGTTCGAGTAGATGTAGGTCGGTGACGTCTCGCGCAGGTACTCGATCACCCGCGCCGAGGACACCACGTAGCCGCCGTTGACCCCGAAGGCTTTGCCGAGGGTACCGATCAGAACGTCCGAGGCGCCGAGGGTGCCGGTGTGCTCCTCGGTCCCCCTCCCCGTGCGCCCGAAGGCACCGACGCCGTGGGAATCGTCCACCACCAGCACCGCGTCCTCCGCGAAGCGGGGGCTCGCGGCGCGCACCCGCGCCACGATCTCGGCCAAGGGCGCGTGGTCCCCGCGCATCGAGAAGATGCCGTCGGTCACCACCACGGCCCGCCGGCAGCCCTCGTCCGCGGCCTGGGCCAAACCGGCTTCGAGGCCGGCGAGGTCGTTGTGCTTGTAGACCACCTTGGCCTTGGGCCGGGCCAGGCGCAGAGCGTTGATGATGCAGTTGTGGTTGAGCTCGTCGGACACCACGGCGGACTCGGGTGTCAAGAGGGGCACCAGCGTGCCGATCATGGTGGCATAGGCGGAGCTCCAGATCATGCCCGCGGCGCGGCCGTGGAAGGCCGCCAGCGCCGCCTCGAGCTCGACGTGGGGGGCGTAGGTGCCGCTGATGAAGCGCACCGCCCCCGGACCGGCGCCGTAGCGCGCGGTGCCCGCTTCCTCGGCCGCCACCACCTCCGCCCGCAGCCCCATCCCCAAGTAGTTGTTGGAGTTCATCTTGAGGAAGGTGCGCTCGCCGTGGCCCTGCAACCGGTAGCGCGGGCCGCGCTCGCCCGTGGCCGGCAACACTTCGACGATCACGGATTCGGCGCCCTTCAGCCGACCCTGGGAGCCCATGTCGGCGAGGTCGCGGGAAAGGGCCGCTTCGAAGCGTGCGATCGAATTCTCGGACGGCATGGTCCAGCCGCTCCTTCTAGCTCGCGGTGCGAAGTTTGCGCTCGAGGTTCTCAAGCATGTCGCGGGTCATCTCGGCCAGCCCGAAGCGTGGGTTCCAGTCCCACTCCCGCCGGGCCGCCGAGTCGTCGAGGGAGTTGGGCCACGAATTCGCGATGGCCTGGCGCACCGGGTCCACCCGGTAGTCGAGCACGAAGCCCGGAATGTGCTTGCGGATCTCGGCGGCCAGAATCTCGGGGGTGAAGTTCATGGCCGTGACGTTGAACGCGTTCCTGTGCACCAGCCGATCCGGATCCGCCTCCATCACCTCGATCGCGGCGTCGATGGCGTCGGGCATGTACATCATGTCGAGGCAGGTGTCGGGCTCGAGGAACGAGGTGTAGTGCTGGTGGCGGATCGCCTCGTAGAAGATCTCCACCGCGTAGTCCGTGGTGCCGCCCCCGGGCGGCGCGCCATAGGAGATCAGCCCGGGGAACCGGACGCCGCGGGCGTCGACCCCAAAACGATGGTGGTAGTAGTCGCCGAGCAGCTCCCCCGCCACTTTGGTCACGCCATACATCGTGGTGGGCCGCTGGATGGTGTCCTGGGGCGTGTAGTCCGCCGGCGTGTCCGGTCCGAAGGCGCCGATGGAGCTCGGCGTGAACACCGCCGCCCGGTACTGCCGGGCCACCTCGAGCACGTTGAACAGCCCGCCCATGTTGATTTCCCAGGCGACCTGAGGCTTGTCCTCGGCGGTCGCCGAGAGCAGCGCGGCCAGATGGTAGATCGTGCCCACGTGCTCGCGCCGGACGACCTCGGTGAGCTGGCGCGGGATGGTGCAGTCGATGAACTCGAACGGGCCGTCTCCGGCGCCGCGCGGGGGCATCCGCACATCGGAGGCGATCACCTGCTCGACGCCGTAGCGGGCGCGAAGTGCCGGGACGAGCTCGGAGCCGATCTGGCCGAGCGCGCCGGTGACGAGGATCTTGGTCTTCACGGCAGGGTCTCGCGGGGGTTGGTCGGTCGGATCGCGGAGCGGCGTGGATCTTAGCAGGGCGGCGGCCTCGGGAATCGACTCGCGAACCCGGGCCATGGTAAGAAGCGCCTCACCCACTGCAAAAAGGAGACTGCGTATGGAACCCATGCTCGGCCAGATCTTGATCCTCCCCTTCACCTTCGCGCCCGAGAGCTTCCTGGCCTGCGACGGCCAGCTCCTGCCGATCAGCCAGAACCCGGCCCTGTTCTCCCTGCTCGGCAACCGCTTCGGCGGCGACGGCAAGACCAACTTCGCGATCCCCAACTACGCCAACCTGGCCCCGGCCGGCTCGACCTATTTCATCGCCACCGTGGGGGTTTTCCCCCAGCGGTAGTGAAGGTGGCGGAGGCGGTAAATAGGCATAAATGGCCGCTCGGATGCTAGACTCCCGCCGATGAACGGCGACCAGAAAGGCCTTTCCCAGCGGCCTCGAGCATCGGCCGAGCGGGTCGAGGATCTAGTCGACCGGGTACGTTCGGGACAGATTCGAGTACCCATCTTCCAACGGGGACTCAAGTGGCGGAGTGACGATGTGCTCCGACTCTTCTCGAGCCTCCATCGCGGCTATCCCGTGGGCTCCCTCTTGTTCTACAAACGGCCCGCCTCGGCGGCCCGAATTCCACTCGGCCCGCTACTCGTCGAGGCTTCCGAACAGCCGGAAGCCTGGTGGGTGGTCGACGGGCAGCAACGCTTGACGGCCTTGACCGCCGGTCTCGCTCGTCCGCTGCCGCTGCCCGAGCGACCGCAGCGGGACGACCCCTACGTGGTGTATTTCGACGCCGCTTCCCAGACGTTCGAGGCGCCACCGAAAAGCGGGGAGGTTCCGCCGTCGTGGGTTCCTCTCCCGGTCCTGCTCGATCCCTCGGGGCTGTCGGAGTGGGTCCATTCCTGGAGTCGGGCAGACGTGGTGGGCGAGCGGCGCGCGGTCTTTGATGCGAGCACGCGGCTGCGCGAATACTCTCTTCCGCTGTACGTGATCGAGGGTCGCGACGAGGACACTGTCAAGGAGATCTTCTACCGGGTCAATACCGCGGGGAGGCCGCTCGCTTGGACGGACGTCCACAAGGCGCTCTTCGGCGCGCAAGGAGACTCGCCCGCGACTCTCGAGGAACTCTGGGACGAACTGGCGAAGCTCGGCATGGGACGACTCACCGCGGAGAGAACCTTGTCGTGCCTCCTAGCGATGCGCAAGGAGGATCCGACCCGCACTCTCGGAGAGCACTTTGATCGCAATCCCGAGGTACTCACCCGAGCGGTGGCCGAGGCGGTGCCCGTCTTCCAGAGCGTCCTCTCGTTTCTGCGGAAGGACGCCGGCATCCCACACCTGCGACTCCTGCCCCAGGCCACGCTGCTCGATGTCTTGGTGCGATTCTTCGCCGTCCACCCCGCACCGAACCCGCGGGTACGGACGCTACTCGCCCGCTGGTTTTGGCGCGTGGTCTTCGGCGCTGGAATCGTCGGCAGTCTCACACTGCGGCGGCGAGGCATCCAAGCGATCGACGAGCAGGACGCGGAGAGGAGCGTTCAGAAACTGCTTGCGCTCGTCCGTCAGGACCGGGCACGGCTTCCGGATCTCCCTGCATCCTTCGATGGCCGTGCAGAACAGAGCCGGATCGCACTTCTGACGCTCGCGTCTCTTTCTCCGCGAGACCTTTCGACGGGGCGCCCGGTCGAGCTCGGGCCGCTGATCGAGGCCGAGGGGAGGAGCGCATTTCCCGCTCTCCTTCCTCGGGCGACTCACCCCCTCGCGCGGGGAGCGGCGAATCGGACGATTCATCCCGGGGCCGGGCTGCGGGCTGCTCTCCTCCGTCGCATCCGATCTCACGGCCGCAACGACGTCGCCCTCGTCAGCCATCTCGTAGATCCGACCGCGGCCGCCGCCTTGAGTCGGGGAAGGGACGGGGATTTCCTGGAATGGCGAGCCAAGCTCCTGGACGCCGCTTTGCGCCGATTCTACGGTCGCAAGTGCGAGTGGGAGCACTCGGATCGGCCCTCGATCGACTACCTCCTCGCATCGGTCGAGGCCGCCTCGTGAATCGCCGGCTCCAGGTGTTGCTCCACGGCCGGCCAGTGGGCGAGCTCGTCGAAACGCCGCAGGGAGCAGATTTCCAGATCTCTAGCGCCTATTGGCGTCTCGTCCCCCGCCCCATCCTCGGCCAACGCTTCGAGGACAACTGGGGCAGGCGACTGTTCAAATCCGGGTTGGGAAAACGGCTACCGGGCTTCTTCGCCAATCTGACTCCCGAAGGAGAGCTTCGCCGGATCATCGCAAAGACAAGCGACCTCGGAATGGGTGACGACTTCGGCCTGCTCGCTCACGTCGGCGAGGATCTGCCCGGCGCGGTGGTCGTTCGCCCCGCGGAATCCGGGGACGGTTCACCCGCGGACCCGGAAGTTCCTCTGCCGACGCCGAAACCTGACCAAGAAGACGGTGACGAGCTTCGCTTCTCGCTCGCCGGGGTCCAGCTTAAGTTCTCGATGCTGCGCGAGGCCGAGAAGCTGACGCTCCCCGTTCGCGGCCGGACCGGAGAGTGGATCGTCAAGCTCGAGTCGCGGGTTTTCGCCGACTTGCCGGAGAACGAGTACTCGATGCTCCAGTGGGCTCGGGCCTGCGGCTTCGAGGTGCCGGAGTGCCGCCTCCACCGCGTTGAGGATTTGGTCGGTTTCGTCCGGGAGCTGGCCCGGCCTGGCTCGTCTGTACTCGCCCTGCGGCGCTACGACCGGGCCGGCGAAGAGCGAATCCATCAAGAAGACTTCGCCCAGGTGGTCGGCCTCCAACCCGAGGAGAAGTACGAGCAGGTCACCTACGACGCGCTGGCAAGGCTCGTCCGGGAGATCCTCGGCGAGGACGGACTCAAGGAGTACCTGCGCCGATTGGCATTCGTGATCGGCAGCGGCAATGGCGACGCTCACTTGAAGAACTGGTCGCTGATTTACCCTGACCGGATCCGGGCTCGTTGGTCGCCGCTGTACGATCAGGTGTCGACGATCGCCTGGCTACCGGAGCGGACGCTGGCGCTCAAGCTCGCGGGAGTCAAGGAATTCAACCGCCTCGACGTCGACGGCTTGCGACGGCTTGCGCAGAAGGCCGGCCTGGACCCCGAGAAGACGGTCGACATTGTCTTGGACACCCTAGTGCAGATGCAGATCGCTTGGCAGTTCGAGCTGCAGGACTTGCCGCTCCCGACCGAACATCGCGAAGCGCTCGCCGAGCACTGGCGGTCGGTCCCTCTCCTTCGCCGATTCGGCCCACTTCCCTGATCGTCCAGGCCTCCCCCACTCACCGCACCTGGAGCCGGAGCTCGACTTCCGGGCATTCGGCGCCGAAGGCGCCGCGGCCCTCGGCCTCGAGAGCGAGGCCCAGACGGTAGTCGCCCGGGACGGGCAGCTCGGGCAGCTCGATCTCGATCTCCAGCACCTCGGTCGGGGCCACGTCCCGGGGCAGGTCCAGGTGGTGCCAGGGGACCATGGCGCTTTGTGGCGCGTGGGCGTGGCCCAGGCGGAGGGCGAGGCGGGTCGAGCCGAGCTCACCGGCGATCCGCGGCCCGCCCAGCCAGCGGGTGTCGCCGAGATTGTGGAGGCGGCAGCCGAGCTTGGTCGCGGTACCGGCCTCGGCCTCCAGCCAGAGGGGCTCGTGGCCGTCGCGCCGGGGCGGCACTTCGATTCGCCCGGCCAGCCGGCCGGGGCGCCGGGTGGAGGGGACGAACGTTCCTTTGGACAGGATCAGGGTGTGGTGGCCTGCCAGTTGCTCGCGGCTGAACCGACGCCAGAATGCCAGGAGGCCGCGGCCGCCCAGGAAGCGGCGCAGGCCCTCGGCGAGGATCTCGTGGGCCCCGCTCGACCACGGCACGACCGTGACCGCCGTGAACCCCGCCCGCCTCGCCTCCCGGGCGAAGCTCTCGAGGGCCGCCGTCGCGCGACCGCGGCCCGGGCGCACCGCGAGGCGCAGGACGATCCGGCCACCCCGGCGAGTGACTCGGAACAAGTCCGCGGCGAGCTCCGCCGGCGGGGCGTCGGGCGGCGGTCCCGAGGGCAGCAGCAGCCGGTCGCAACTGTCGTCGGCGAGCGGAATCCGCCGGCCATCGCTCGAGACGAAGCGGGGATCGAGATCCCAGCGCGTACCGGGATGGCGCCGGAACAGGACGCGCGTGGCGTCGAGGGTGGCGGCCTGGGAGTCGATCGTCACCGTCGGACAACCATAGAGATTGAGGAAGTGGGAGCGCCAGCCCGGCTCCCCGCCCCCGAGCTCCACCACCGCGTCGCCCGGGGCGACTCGGAGAGCCTCGAGCAGGATCCCGAGCTCGGTCAGGGCGCGCGGGAAGCCCCCGGCATCGCTCCACGGCCGGCGCAGGGCCTCCTCGCGCTCGAGCTCGGCGGGGGCCGCGAGCTTCTCGCTCGACCCGGCGGTCTCCCGCGCGGGGAGCACGAGGCGCAGGCCCCACCCGGCCAGGGTTTCGAACGCGAACCGAGCCACCGCCCGGGCCGCCCGACCCAGCCCGCGGGCCACGAGGACCACGAGATCGGGGCGCGGTTCGGTGGGCAGCGGGTTCACCGGTCAGAAGGAGAGGACATAGCGGCCGTTGCGCATCAGTGGGCTCGCGGCACCGCCGGCGGCGATCAGGTCGACCGCTCGGACCGTGACCCGGGGCTGGATCGCCGGCAGGTAGACGCGATCCAGGTGGACCACCGCTCGCGGCGAGCTGAACTGGCCCGGGCCGACCTGGCCACCGAAGTGGTCGCTGCGGCCAAAGGCGATGTGGAGGCCGAGCTTCTCGTCGAGCAGCACCGCCCCCACGGGTTCGATGCCGAAGTCCGCCAGCACCCCGAGCCCCAGCTCCGCCAGATTGCCGTAGGCTGGCTCCGCGACCAGGAGCGCCGCCTCGCGGCCGGCCTGCTCACCGCCCGGCTCGACCCGCCGGGCGCGGTTCTCCGAGATCTCGTAGACCACCACCTCACCCTCGAGCTCGACCGGCATCCTGCCCGCGGTGCGGCTCGGGTCCCCGGGTAGCTCGCCCTCGTAGGGCACGATGTAGGCCTCCCCCGAGGGCAGATTGCCGGCAGTCCCCGGGGTGGGGATCAGCCCGCCGGAGACGTGCGCCTTGCGGTGACGGAGATCCAGGAACAGCTCCAGCCGCCGCTCCCCCACCTCGAAGGACACCGCGGCACCCTCGGCCGCATCGAGCAGGGCCGCCAGCCGGCGCACCCGGGCGTCGATCTCGCCGTAGTCGAGGCGCAGCGCGGGCAGCATTTCCGGCAGGAATCCCGGCAGCGTGGCGGCGCGAAAGCCGTGGCGTGGAGCCTGGAGCTTCAGGGGCGCGGTGGCGGACAGCTCGGTCGGCGCAAGGATCAGCTGGTGCTCACGGAAGATCGTCTCGAAGGGCACCTCTGGGCGGCCGGCCAGCAGATCCGCGTGGTCCACCGGCCGCTCCCCCACCGGGCACTCCCAGGCGGTGGCGGGCAGATCGCCGTTGTTCGTGCCGACATTCCGGTATTGGAACAGCGTCACCTCGAGAAGGAATTCGGCCTCCGCCGCGAGCGCGTCCCTCCAGTCCGCCGCCATCTCTCGCCGGGCTCGCCAGGCCGCGTGATCCGGCCAGCCGGCGTCCGGCAGGTCGACCAGGATCGCCAGGGCATGATCCCCGGGCTGGCGCCCGAAAACCCGGCCGACCAGGGCTGCAAGCTCGACGCCGGAGAGCAGGGGGCTTGTCATGGGGAGGAATTTACCACCGCGCTCGCCAGCGCCCGCACCAGGTTCTCGTCGGAGAGATGGGGCACTTGCAGCCCCAGGCGCTCCCGGTAGTGGCCGCCGACCTCGGCCATCAAGTCGAAGCGGGCGCGGTCGTCGAGCCGGTCGGCGCGCAGGACGAGGGCGAGCAGGAACTCGCGCTCTTCGAGGGACAACCGGTGACGCAGCCGCCGCAGCGCCGCGGGGCCGCCGAGCTCGCCATCGAGGGGCGGGAAGGGCAGCCGCACCCGACCCCAGGGCAGGTCCTCGCGCACCACCAGGGTATCCGCCACCAGGTCGCCGAGGCGCCGGTGGTGGCGATCGACCAGGGCCACGGCGCCGCCGAGGCCGTAGAAGACCGGCAGGAAATCGAGCACCCGCACCACGTTGCGAACGAAGGACTGCTGCACCGTGAGGGGCAGACCGCGACCATCCACCACGCGCAGCCCGAGCATGCGCTTGCCCGGCGTGCGCCCCTGGAACCCGACCTCCCAGAACACGTGGTAGCCCCAGGTGATCCCGAAGGCCACCGTGGCCTGGACGGCGCCGCCGAGGCCCTGGCCGAGGACGGTGACGAAAATCGACTTCGCGAGGCCGAGAAGGGCGGCGATCAGGAGCCCGTCGATCACCACCGCCCCGAAGCGCCGGCCGAGCCCCGCCGGCTCAAGGCGGATTTCGACATGCTCCGGGGTCAGGACGATGCGCGCGGGCGAGCCCCTCACGTCTCCTCCGCACTGCGCCGCGGACCGAAGAGGACGAACAACAGGGCGGCGAACAGCACCGCCGCGACCCCGATTTTCAGCCCATAGGGCACCGTCTTGGCGGAGAACTGGGAGAACGACCCCTCGATCAGCCCGGCACTGATGAGGATCAGGGCCACCCCGACCATCATCCGCCAGACGTCCGGGAAGATCCGGCGGACCGACTCGGCCCGGGTCAGCTCGCCCGGCAACAGCAGCGCCTTGCCGAGCGCCAGGCCGGTGGCCCCGGCGAAGACGATCGCGGGCAGCTCGAGAGCTCCGTGGGGGCCGACCCAGGCAATGAAAAACGTGCCCTCCCCCGCGACCACGTAGCTGGCGGCCACGGCACCCAGGATCACGCCGTTGTACCAAAGCACCCAGAGGCCGACGACGAGCGTCAACGCGGCCAACGAGAGAGCCAGAAACGAGACCTGGAGATTGTGGGTGTAGAGCTGGGCACCGAACATCGCGGCTTCCTCGACCCCCGAGATGCGCTCTTCCTTCTCCTCGATCTCGGCCACCCGGTCCCGCGGGCTCTCGCTGTAGAACTGGGCCGGTATCAGGTCCGCCGCCGTGGCCGGGCGCACCAGCACCGCCCCGAACCCGAGCAGGGCGCCGGCGCAGAAAGTGCCCGCGGCGAGCCACACGGCAGCGCTCCGGGCGCGGAACGCGGCCGGAATCTCGCGGGTCAGGAAGCGGCGCACCGAGCCCGCCCGCCCTGTACTTCGGCCCCGACCCCGACCCCGACCCCGATAAACGTAGCGGTAGGCGCGGCCGGCGAGGGCGTTCAAGCGACCCAGAATCTCCGGGTCGGCGGTCAGGGAGCGGACCCGGTTCAAGTCGGAGGCCGTCGCCCGGTACAGCCGTACCAGCTCGAGCATGCCGGCGCGGCCGAGCTCCCGGGCGGGCTCGGACTCGGCGCGGTCGAGCAGGATCCCGAGCCGCGACCAGCGGGCTTCCCCTTCGACCAGGAAGCGCTCGATGGAATTCCATTGCAGCTTGGGGCTCACAGGAGTTGTCTCCGCTTGACTTCGAGATAGCCGTTGACCGCGGCGACGCCGATGTCCCCGGGCAGGGCCTCGACCACCAGCGCGCCGCGCCGCCGCAGCTCCGCCACGGAGCGCCGCCGGGCGAGCCAGAGATCCCGCGCCACCAAGGTCCGCAGCAGCTCGCCGTGGTCGGCGGGACGGGTCTTGGCGGTGGCCTCAAGCACCGGGTCCGAGAACACCACGAACAGCGGCAGGTGCTGAGGCAGGAGCAGGCCGGCGGCTTGGACCAGAGAACGCTCGTCGCCCAGCTCCGGCAGTGCCGTGACGATCAGCACCAGGGTGCGGCTGCGCAGCCGGTGGCGGACGTGGGCGGCCAGGGCCGGGTAGTCGGTGTGGCGGTATTCGGGCTCGACACCGGCGGCGAAACCGGTGATCGCCCGCAGGTGGGAGCCACCTCGGCCCTGGGCGGGCCCGGAGTCGACGTCGTCGGCGAAGGACAAGAGGCCGACCCGGTCCTCGAAGCGGTGGGCGATCGACGCCACCAGGACCGCCGCGTTGACCGCGTGGTCGACCCGCGCCAGCCCCGCGACCCGCGCCGCCATGCGGTGCCCGCGGTCGATCGCCACCAGGATGTCCTGGGAGCGGTCGAGGCGGAACTCGCGGGTGATCCACTTGCCGTGGCGCGCGGAGGATTTCCAGGCGATGTCGCGCAGCTCGTCGCCGATCACGTGGTCGCGCAGCCGCTCGAACTCCCGGCCCTTGCCCACCCGCGGCGACACCCGGTGCCCGAGCCCGCGCAGGAAGAGCCGGTCGAGCTGGGCATGGTGGCGGGCCACGGCCTTCAGATTGGGCAATACCGCGAGCTCGGCGCCGTCCGCCGCCGCCGGGAGCAGTCGTTCGAGCCAGCCGCGGGCGGACAGGGCCAGCCACGGCGGCTCGAGAACCGCCGAGCCGCGCGCCCGGGCGAAGACCGGCAGGGTTAGAGCGACCTCCCGTCCCGGTTCGAGGGTGGCCTCGACCCGGCTCGCCGGCGGCTCGAGAAAGGCCGGCCAGCGCTGGCGCAGGACGATCCCGAGGGGCACCCGGGCCGGCGCCGAGACCTTGAGCGCCACGACCTCCTGCTCGCCGAGGGACAGGGCCGTGCGGGGCAGCCGCTCGACCCGCGGAGCGATCCGGCGCAGCAGCCAGAAATCGAACCCGGCGAGGGCCAGGAGCACGGCCAGGCCGGCGGCGAGCCCGAGTGCCGCGAGCCCGCCGCCACCCACGAGCGGCAGCAAGACCACGACGGCCGCGAGCACGGCCGCCCCGCGAACGAGTCGCGGCCCCGGCCGCAGGCGCAAGGAAGGGCTCACCGGGGGACTTCCACCCGCTCGAAGATCCGGCCCAGCAGACTGCCCAGCTCGAAGCCCTCCATCTCGGCCTCGGGGGTGAGGATCAGCCGGTGGTCGAGCACCGGGGTGGCCATTTCCTTGACGTCGTCGGGCGTCACGAAGTCCCGCCCGCGCAGGAGCGCCAAGGACCGGCTGGACTCGAGCAGCGCCAGGGACGCCCGCGGACCGGCCCCGATCTGCACCGCCTCGTCCTGGCGCGTGGCGGCGACCACCGCCTGGATGTAGGCGATGATCCCCTCCTCCACCCGCACCGCCGACGACACCAGCCGCCGCGCCGCCAGCAGGCCCTCGGGGTCGATCACCGGCTGAAGCTCGGCGACCACATCCTCGTGGAGCTTCTTGCCCGCCGCGTAGGCCGCGATCATCGCGCGCTCGACCTCCGGCGCCGGGTAGCCGATCCGGATCTTGAGCAGGAAGCGGTCGCGTTGCGCCTCCGGTAGGGGGTAAGTGCCCTCGAACTCGACCGGGTTCTGGGTCGCCAGCACGGTGAACACGGGCGAGATCACCCGCCGCACGCCGTCGCTGGTGGCGGCGCGCTCCTGCATCGCCTCGAGCAGCGCCGCCTGGGTGCGCGGCGGGGTGCGGTTGATCTCGTCGGCCAGGAGCAGGTCGGTGAAGATCGGACCCGGATGGAAGCGGAACTCCTGGCTCCGCGGGTCGAACACGTTGGTGCCCACGAGGTCCGCGGGCATCAGGTCGGGGGTGAACTGGACGCGCGAGAACCGGCCGCCCACGAGGCGCGCCAGAGTCAGGGCCAGAAGAGTCTTGGCCGTCCCCGGTACGCCCTCGAGCAGGGCGTGGCCGCCCGCCAGCAGGCAGACCAGAAGCCGTTCCTTGACCTCTTCCTGACCGAGCACCACCCGGTCGAGGCCCTCCTTCACACTCGTCCACGTAGCGTGAACCTCAGCGATGTCGCGCATGCTCCACCTGATCGTAAGCGTTGTTGAGCTGCTCGAGAGCGGTCGCGAATTCGTTCCGCCCGAGATCCTTCGTTTCGTCGAGCTCGTGGGCCGCCGGCGCCAGCGCCCGGGCCCGTGCGTGGGCGGCCGCCTCGGCCAGGCCGGTCTCGATCGTCACCGTGCGCGCCAGGCCCTCGGCGTAGAGCGCCACGGCGTCGTTCCGGCCGAGGGCTCGGCCGTAGAGGTCGGCCAGGGAGTCGACCAGGTCTACGGCTTCGCTGCGGTCCTCGCCAGGCTCGCGCTCCGCCGGACCAATCCGCGTTCCCGCCCGCCACAGGTACACGAGAGCCACCAGCCCGAGCGCCGCGAGGGCGGGCCCCAGCCCCCAGCTCGACAACAGCCCCAGTACCCGAGCGCCGCGGGTGGTGCCGTGACTGGACTCGTCGAACAGCACTGGCCGGTCGCCGGCCAGCTCGGCCAGGATCGCCAGGTGATCGGCCTTGCCGAGGCCGTGGTTCGAGAACGCCTCGGGGGACGCGAAGACCATGATCTCGCCCGCCCCCAGGTGACGGCGCACGGCGAGCGGCAGCTCCCCGGCGGCGTACAGGGTGTGGCCGAGCTCGAGGGCCCCGGTGACGGCGAGGCCGCGGGGTGGGTTCGGCCGGTAGCGCCACTCGCCGCCGCCCCACGGAAAGGTCCGGACCACCCGCCGGGCGGCCGAGAACGGAACCGGCTCGAAGCCCCGGTAGGGGCGATCGAGAATCAGCACCAGGCGCCCACCCTGGGCGACCCAGGCTTCGTCGGCTCCGCGCACCACGGCGCCTTCCGCGTCGTCCAGTGGCTGGACGCGGAACACCACCCCCCGGCTCGGAAGGTCCGCCACCGGGGTACGCCGGTCGAGGACCCGAACCGGCGGCGCGCCCCGGGCTTCCGCCTGGGCGGCGAGGTAGGCGAAGGCCAACGAGTAGCCCTCTTCGCGGGAGCTCCACACCGAGCCGGGAGCGAAGGCCTCCCCGCGGCGGGGCGCCTCGTGGGCCGACCAGGCCAAGGTCAGCCCGAGGTAGGCCAGGGCGGCCAGGAGCGGCGCGGCGGCGAGGCGCCGGCGGCCCCTCACGCGGCGCTCCGCGCGGGCTCGATGGCGGAGAGCAGGTCGACCGCCAGGTCCTCGGCCTCGCCGAGGGCCTCGGGCGGGCTCTGGCGCAGGCCGTACCACTCGCGATCGAACAGTCGGGTGAGCTCGATCAGGCTCGGACGGAAGGCCAGGGCCGGCGAGAGGGCCGCCACCAGCTCCCAGTTCGTGCGTCCCTTGCGGTAGCTGACCAGTCCCCGGCCGTAGAGGGCCACCAGGACGGCGTGGTACCAGGCGCGAATCGCCTCGCGGGTGCGCCCGGCCCGGGCCAGCTCCTGGGCGTAGCGGCGCCATCCGCCCTCGTCGCGCGACAGCGGATCGTCGTCCGCGGCGGGACCGGCCGCGAGCTCCAGGGCCGAGGCCGGCGCGGGTCGCCGCCGCGCCCGCCAGGCTCGGACGGCCAGGATCGCCAGGGCCCCGGCGAACACCACCACGAGCACCTCGACCAGGGACGGCAAGGGGATGCCCGCCAGCCAGCTGCCGCCCTTGCTCGGCCGGAAGGCGTCCGCCACCCATTCCCAGAACTCGCGCCAGACTTTCGCAATGAAGTCCCGCACGGGACGCAGCAGATCTCCCAGGGCCTGGAGCACCCCGCCGTCCTCGCCGATCTCGAAGCCCTCGCCCTTGCGGCGCTCTTCGGTGTTGGCCGCGATCATGCGCTCGAGCAGCGCGCGATCGACCGGCCCCGCCGCGGGCTCGCCGCGGGAGTCGAGGGCTCGACGCAGGGCTCCGAGGCGCCCCGAGAGGGCTCGCGCCACGGGTAGGGTCGAAGCCTCGGCCAGCGGGACGAACAGCGTGGGATCGGGCGTCAGGGTGCCTCCGTCCGCCCCCTGGACGGTGGCGGCGGTCAGCCCGCGGGCTCCCTCGCGGGCCGCCTCGAGGTCCCCCCGATCGAGGGCGGACTCGATGCCCTCGATGGCGAGGCGCAGGTCGTCGACGGAGATCGGCTGCGCTCCGGCGGGGGCCGCCAGCAGCACCAGAAGGCCCAGGAGGATGCCTCTCACGGCCCCTCCCCGGGGCCGGCGCCGGCCGCGCGCAGCTCGCCGAACCAGGCGGCGAGGTCGTCCCCGGTGTCGCGCGCACGGCGGTCGCCCACCGCGGCCGACCAGGCGGCCAGCCAGAACGGCTCGACGATCAGCACGGCGCCAGCCAGCAGCAGATAGAGAAAAGCTCCGTTTCCCGGCGACAGCACGGCTCCCCACCAGGCCTCGTCGAACCCCGGAACGGCGCCCGTCACCAGCCAGCGGCCCAGGGTGAAGGCGGCGATCAGATTGACGGCGGCGATCACCCAGGCGCAGGCGAAGACGGCGCACAGCCCGACGGCGATCCGGACGGGTGGAGCCGAACGCCCCAACTCGCGCCAGGGCGCCCAGGGGCCGACCCGCTCGAAGTAGGGCGAGGCGGCGGCGGCGAGGGCCGACAGGGCGATCGCCAGGGGCGCCCCGAGGAGCGTCGGCAAGCCCCAGAACAGCAGGGCCTGGGCCGCGGCCAGCAGGTACGCCGCGCCGACCAGGTTCGCCGGCGGAACCGCCAAGGTCCGGCCGAGATCCACCTCGCCGGATCGGAAGCGCCCGGCCCGAGCCGCCGTGGCGGCTCGCACGAAGACCAGGCGCGCCCACAGCGCGGGCACGAGGGCTCCGGTGGCGAGGAGAGACAAGGTGCCGAGGTAGGCCCAGGCCGCGCCGGAACCGGCGGTGACCTCCAGGGACGAGGCACGGGTCAGGATCTGGGCCTCGAGGAATCGCAGCGGCAGGGACAAGAGGACCAGCAACCCCGCTTCGCCGCGCAGCTCCCGGGCCACCCGACGGGCGGACTCGTCGACCAGCCCGGTCACCGTGGACCGCGAAGCGAAGCTCATGAAGACGCCAAGCTCATGAAAGGGTCCAGAACATCACGCCGGCCAAGGTCCGACCCAGGGTGGCCAGGGCCGCGAAGCCGAGAGTCAGGAGGATCACCGCCGCCCAGCCGAGCCAGGAGCTCGCGATACGCCCCCCGCTGCGGCGGCGGACCAGGCAGTCCACGCACAGGTGGAGGCCGTCCCAGCGGGTCGAACAGGCCGCGCAGATGGGCCGTTTGCAGTCCACACAGGCCGCCAGGGCCGGCCGCTCGGGATGGCGATCGCAAACCGATACGAGGGGCGGCATGGAAGCGGAGTCTACAACCTGGGAACGGCCGGTTGTCGGGGCCGCGCGGGATTGGTACCATGCCCGCCTGGCCCCGAACATGTCCTGCCCGAACCACCCCGGAACGACCGACGCCCACGCGCTGTGCGTTCGTTGCGGACGCGCCTTCTGTCCGCGTTGCTACGTCCTCGTCGGGGGCCTCTCCTACTGCGGTCCGTGTAAGGAGCAATTGGTTCGGGACCTGCGCTCCGGGCGCGCGGCCACGGGTCTCGCCATTGCCTCGCCGGGCCGGCGCTTCGTCGCCGTGATCATCGACGGCATGGTCCTCGCGATCCCGCTCTACACGATCATCTTCGTCGCCATCGCCCTCATGGCCTCCACCGTCGCCCTCGACGAAGCGGTGCTCGGCCTCGGCATGGTCGCATTCCAGATCCTCGTCTTGCTGGTCAGCGTGGGCGGAACGTTCCTCTACGAATGGCTGATGATCACCCGCTACGGTCGGACCCTGGGCAAGATGGCGATGCGGCTCAAGGTCGTGACTCCCCAGGGGCATTCGGTTTCGGGGGGCCAGGCGGCGGGCCGCTCGGCGATCAAGCAGCTGTTCAGCTTCCTCTCGTGCTTCGGGCTGGTCGACTACATCCCGGCATTCTTCACTCCCGAGGCCACCACCGTCCACGATATGGTCGCCAACTGCCGCGTGATCGATTGGGACGGGGAGGATTCGTGACCGGTCTCGTGGTCCACCAACCGTTGTTCAAGCCGCGGTGCCCCCACTGCCGCACGGTGGTGGACACCGCCGCGCTGGTTGCCGGGCCCCAGACCTGCTCGCGGTGTGGCAAGGATTACGAGGCCGCGGCCTTCGCCCTGGCGCCCGCGCCGGCCGAGCGCGCGCCCCTGGGGCTGGCCGAGGTGCCCGGCGCCACCACTCCCTGCGCCTACCACCCCGAGAACGCCGCCCTCGCCCACTGCGGGCGCTGCGGCGTCGTGATGTGCGAGCTCTGTCGCATCGATCTCGTCGACCGCCAGTTGTGCGCTCCCTGCTTCGACCGTCTGGCCGAGGGCAAGGAGCTGCGCCTGCACCAGAACCGGGCGCCGGACTTCCGCGGCCTCGCCTGGCTGTCCGTGCTCGGCTCCTTCACCTTTTATTGCGCCCCGATCCTCGGTCCCGCGGCCATCGTCTTCGGCATTCTGGGCCTGCGCGAGCGGCGGCGGGCGGGCGGTGACGGGCCGGGGCTGGTCTCGAGCGCGCTCGCCATCGGCTGCGGCGCGGTGGTGCTCGTGGGCGGGTTGTTCTTCGTGGGACTGCTCGCCACCGCCATCGTCGCGGGGAAGCCCCAGTGAGCGAGCCCGTGGCCCGCGCGTTCCTCGGCAAGCAGGCCAGCGTGCTCGAGCGCACGGAGGTCTATGTGCGGCCCGAGGGTTTCGAGGTCGAGGACCGCAGCCTGATCACCCTGCGCCGCTCGTGGATCCTCTTCGACGAGGTCACCCTGGTCACGTTCTACGCCGCGCGGGCCTGGTCCGGCGCCGTGCTGGCAGGCTTTTTCGCCCTGATCTTCGTCGCCATGGGCGGGTTCATGGCCGCCATCGACGAGAACACGCAAGAGGTCGGCTGGTTCTTCGTTGCCTTCGGCGTTCTCTTTGGGATGGTCGGGATCGTGAGCTTCCTGATTCCGCGTTGGACGGTGACCATTCAAGGCCTGCGCTCCCGCGCCCGGATGGTCTCCCCGTTCCGCGAGGCCATGCAGGGCCTTTACGAAGAAACCGTTCGTCGGGTCACCGAGGGCCGCGGCAACCGGCCGCCCGGCCCAGCCACCGAAATCCCACCACCGCCCGAGCCGCCGGTCATCGCCTACGAACCGGTGTAAGGGGCGAGAAAGGACGGGCGGACCCGTTGGTCCGCCCCTACAGGCCGCAGAGCGACGCAGGCGTCGCCCCTATCGGCTTCCTCCTCACCCCGGTTGCGTCTGGCTTCCGTCGGTGGGCTTCTCCGTTGCTTCCTTGGCTTCCTTTGCCTCTTTGGCTTCGCTGGGGCCGAAGGCGAGACGGAGCAACCACTTCTTGAGATCCGCCCCGAACAGCTGGTGGCGCGGAGTCTCTCGCAGCTGGCTGTTGAGACGCGTGACCGCGCCGGTGAGATCGGCGGCGAAGGGGGCGACCGGGTCGCTCGGATCGAGGTTGGTGGCCCGGCCGGCCTTGAAGGATTCGCGCAGTGCGACGACGGATTGGCCCGCCACGGCGGTGAACTCCCCTGCCACCGCTCCCTCGTAGCCGAGGAACTGGGCGGTCTTCTCGATGACCTGGGCGCGAAACTCGGCGATCGAAATGCGGTCGCCCCGTTCCCAGGTCTGGAGCTCTTCGATTTCGCGCCACAGGTGCTTGTGCTCCCGGACGTCCGCCATGGCCAAACCGGGGATGCCGGGTTTGAACTCCGGCGCCGGTGCCGGTGTCGTCTGGGCGCCGGCCGCCAGGGTCGAGCACGACACCAGCAACCAGGCGAGTTTGGCGATCGGTTTCATGGGTTCCCTGCTTTCTCTTCCGGCAAACGTCCGATGGTGCCGCGGTCCCCGGCCTCGGGGGCCATCCACACCAGCAACCGGGCGATCTGGCGCGGATCGGAGAGCGAGGGCACCGCTCCCCACCAGCCTTGGGGCTCGTTGCCCATCTTGACCGTGCCCAGGTGGTTGGTCAGGTCGGCATCCAAGGCGGGATCGCTCCAGGCGAAGCCCAGGGACTGGCGCAGAGCTTCCAGATCCTCGGGATTGCCGGTCAGGAACAACCAGCCCGGTCCGACATCGTAGCGCTTGGCGTAGGCCGCCAAGTCTTCCGGAGTGTCCTTCTCCGGCTCCAGCGACAAGGAGTAGAACCACACGTCCTTGCCCATCCGCTCACCCAACATTCGTTGAACCTTCACGAGGTTCTGCGTGATGCCCGGTCAACGGCCTTTGCAAGTCGCGTACATGAAGTTGATCATGACGATCTTGCCGCGGACGAGATCTTCATAGAAGCGCACGGGTTTTCCGTCGTGGGTCTTCAAGACCACGTCGGGAAAGCGAGAGGCCACGGAGCTAGGCCCCGCGGCCATGGGAATCGGTGGCGATTCGACGACGGACCCCGGGGCCGCCCCCACCGCCCCCTGGGCACGGGAAGAACCCGTGCCCAGAACGGCGGCGAAGACGGCCACGGTGGCCACGGCGACGAAGGTCACCCGGTTAGGGCTCTTCGACGCACTCGACTGCATGATCCACGACCTCCCACAGCAGCATCATCGCGTGATCCTCGTGCACCGTGTTGTGGCAGTGCATCGGGTACTCGTTGAGCCAGTCGCGGTGACGCAGGCGAACGGTGACGCGGTCTCCAGGACGTATCAAAGCCACGTCCTTTCTCATCCGCTCGTAGTCCGGCGGCGGCGCGCCGTCGCGGATCTCGAACTGGTGCTCTTCGAGGTGGATGTGGAGCGGATGCTCCCAATCCCGCGAAGCGTTCACCAGGGTCCACTGCTCGGCGGTGCCCTGCGCGACCTGGAACCGCGGCAGGAAGTCGAACAACTCGCCGTTGATCGTCCAGCCACCGTTCTTGTTGTCGAACACGAAGGTCCGCTCGCAGGCGACTTCCTCGTCCTCGATGGTCGGCTTTTCGCGCATCGCGACCGGAATCCGGCTCGGATCGTTCACCTTCGGACCGACCACCCGGAACTGCATGACCTTCATGGCGTAGCTCGTGGTCATCGGGGCGAAGACCCCGGTGCGACCCTTGCCACTCGTCTGGTCCGCGATGTTCATGAGGTTGATGCGGTCGCCATGGTTGAAGTCGCTGAAGTCGATGACCACGTCCATCCGCTCGGCGGGGCTGATGGTGATGTTGTCGACGGTCACCGGTTCGGCGAGCAGATTGCCGTCGTTGCCCACGAGTATCAGGTCCGTCGCAGCGTCGTCATTGGCGCACTCCGTGCCGTCACCACCGACCGCGCAGGTCTTGAAGGTGAAGATCCGGGAGGGGCCGTTGACCACGACGCGGAAGCGGTACTTGCGCCGTTGGACGGGCATCCAGGGCGTGACCGCCCCGTTGACCACCGCGTGCTCGCCCAGGAAACCGTCCAGATTGAACGGGTCGAAGGTGAGCTTGTGGGTGATCGGATCGAACTGTTTGTCCGAGACCGCCAGGGGCACGTCATAGTGACCGCTGGGAAGCCGGAAGGCGTCGTCGTCGTGATCCCGTTCGTTGCCCGAGTCGAGCTCGTCGTAGATCAAGAAGTTGCCGACCAGACCTTTGTAGGTGTTCTGGGAAGTGAAGTCCGGGCGGTGATCGTGGTACCAGAGATGGCCCAGGACCTCCCGGTCGTCCCCTCCCGCCGGGTACATGGCGTAGTGATGGTCCATGTAGTTCCCGCGGTCGAAGAACATCAAGGGACCGCCGTCACTCTCCGGCGCCGAGTGGAAGTTGTGCAGATGGGTGCTGATCTGCGGAATGCCGAACCCGTCGTTGCCGGGGTTGCCGGCGGGCAGGTTGTTGTGGATGCGCACCACCAGGGGCTGACCGTAGCGCTGCTTGAAGGTCGGCCCGGGGCTGAAGTTCTGGCCCTGGCGATTGCCGTAGCCCCAGATGGTCGAGGGCTGCATCAGCTCCGGGTGGAACAGATGCGGGAACGCCCGCGCATACATCTCGTAGAACTTGTGGGGCCGGAACTCGTCGTAACGCTGGAGAGCCCGATCCGAAGGCCGATTCGCGCCCGGCTCGCCGGGGTAGAGATCGCAGCCGTCGGTGGGATCGTCGGAGGGCGGGTGCTCCGCCTTGCAGTTGTCGGAGGGATCCACCGCGGGGTGGAGACGCCCGACCCGAACCACGGAGTCGGCGTTTGGCGGCATGGGCAGCCGCTGGATGAAGGGCGTGAGATGGAGCTTCGGAACCTCGCAAGCCTCACCGGTCTCGCGCAGGCACACGAAATTCTGGAGGATGTCTTCGTCGATCGTCGGAACGGCTACTGCGTCAGCAGACACTGACCCCGCACGGGGGTCCATCAAGATGGGTCAAACAACGAAGGGAGGCCCATCCAGTGCCTCGTTCTGAGCCGTCAGCGGGTCGTTCGGGCGGGCCGGATTGCCGGCGCCGTCATCCTGGCGGCGGGTGCGCACGGTGACGCAGACCTGCCCGCGGTCCGCGGGTTCCACGTCGGGGATGTCGTTGCGCGGGTCGGGGTTGGGCAAGCCACTGGCGCCGGGCAGAGCGTTGGCGAGGACGACCTCGTTCGCTCCCTGGCCGGCGATCAAGTCGGAACCGGCAACATCGAGGATCTCGCGCACTCGCTTGAAGATCGGGGTGCCGTCGGTGTCGACGCCATTGCGCGCCGCGAGCTTGGCCATCTCGGCCTGGCACTCGGGCGTTTCGACGTCCGGACCGTCCCAGGTCACGAACACGATCCGCCAGAGCTGCAGCGGGTTGCTCGTGAGGTAACCGTTGCCGGTGTCGAACAGGTTGTCCTGGCGCCGGTTGCACGGGCCGGGATCGAGGAAGTCGAAGGCCGTGGGTAGACCTTCGCAGCCCGCCACGGTGCTGTTGTACTGCTGAGCGCGGGGGAAGATGAACACGAAGGAGCGATTGGTCAGGTCCTTCGTATCCGCGTTCAGGAATGCGCTCTCGAAGAAGAACGCGGGCGGATCCGGATAGAAGAGCATCTCGCCAGCGGCGTTGAAGCCCATGTTGTGGATCCGGATGCGGGTGTCGTCCAGGAACCGGGCGTCCGGTGCCTCGCCGAGACCCACGAAGGCGTCCCCGAGACCGCGATAGAACGCGCCGAACCGGCTCGGGCCGGTGGCTCCGTTCTCTTGGGCGCGGATCTCCGCACCATCGATCCCGTTCGCGGTGTAGAATTCATCCGAGAACTGGAATCCTGGTCCACGACCCACTTCTGGGCCGCTTTGCGGGAAATCCGCCTGGCCGGGAGGGTATACCTCCCCACCGATGGAGTTCTGGGCGTGTGCGGCGCCTCCGAACGTTAGTGCCGAACCGAGCCCCAAAAGGGGGACTGCGGCCCAGCCAATGCGACGTCTACTCATTCCAACCTCCTTGGAAAGTCTGTCAACCGAAGACTCCCAAGCCGAGGCCCCGTTCCAAGGCTGGGTACCCTGATGGCTCATTGCCGAGCCGTGCTTTGAAATACGCCTCCTTCTACGCTCGTCAGTGCGAATTGGATCTAGGTCCGGGACATGCGGCGCAGGAGCTCCCATTGCCCCAGGGCCACCGCCACGGCGTGCTCCACCGTCAAGACCCACGGCCCGAGCCGCACCTCCGCGAAGCCGTGGTCGCGGAAACTCTCGCGTTCGCGTTCGATCCAGCCACCCTCGGGGCCGATCGCCAGGACTTCGGCGGCGGGCTCGCGGGGGTCGGCAAGGACCACCTCTTCGATCGGCGCCGCGGCTTCCGGGTCGGCCAGGAGGGCACGGGTTCCGGGTGGTGGCGCGAGGGGTTCCAGAAACGCCCGGAACTTCGGGTGGACGGCGATCTCCGGCAGGCGCGGCCAGCCGCCCTGCTCGGCCCCCAGCCAGAGCTCGCGGCGCAGGGCCTCGGGAGTGACCACCGGTGACGAGAAGTAGCTCTTCTCCACCCGCCAGGAGTTGATCAGATCGATCCGTTCGAGGCCCAGGCTGGCTCCGAGGCGGAGGATGCGGGCGAGGGCCCGGGGGCGCGGCAGGGCGAGAATGAGCGAGAGCCGAGGCAGGGCGGGCAGCGGCGCCGGCTCGCCCAGCTGGAGGGTGACGGCGGAAGCATCCACCGCGACGACCTCCGCCCGCGAAACCCCGGTGCCCAGCACCGCGGCGCGGACCTCGGAACCGGGGACGACGCCCAGCACCGACCGCAGATGCTCGGCCCGCCGGCCGGTCAAGGTGACCCGGTCGTCTTCGCCCATCTCGCTGGGCTCGAGCAACAGCAGGTTCATTCGACGGCGGATCCCGCGGCGAGCCGGCGAATGCCGGTGACGCCCGGCGCCGGGACGATTCGGTCCGGCAGGTGCCCGCCCTCGAACCACACCACGGTCTGGCGGTCGAGCAGGTGCTCGATTTGGAACAGCGCCCGCTTGAAGTCCGCCACGGTGCGCAGGTTCTCGGCCTCGCCCCAGCCAGCCGGAACCTCTACGCCGCGGACCGCGGTGCGCCAGACCAGGAGCGGAACGGCGAGCCGCTCGAGGTAGGCCCGCACCTGATCCGGCCGGTAGAAGCTCGTGTCCTGGCCGGGGCCATCGAGGACCAGGATCACGGCCCGGCGACGACCGCGCGACGAGGCTGTGGACCCGGCCACCGCCACCGCGTCGGCGAGACGCAGTCCCGAGGCGCGATCCTTCGTCGCTACTCCGATCTTGCGCCGAGCCCAGTGGCGCCCCCCCTCCCACGCGGGGCGCCAGTCGGAGGTCGGGAAAACGGCCACCGGACCCGAAGGACCCTGCGAGACGGCGTGCAGGTAGGGAGCGACGAAGGTGACGAAACCGTCCTTGCCGAGCCCGGTCGACAGCCGGAGGTTCGAATCGCCGCCGGGCACCAGCGGCTGCTCCTGGCCGCCTTGGCGCACCACCAGGAGGTCGGCGCCGGCCCGGTCCACGGCGGACACAATGAGCTCGTTTTCCCCGGCCCGGAACTTCCCCACTAGTTCCTCGGCCTCCGGTTGGCCGGCGATCTCGAACGGCACGGCGGTCAACTCGGTGGCCAGGGCGGTGCCGTAGCGGCCGCCGAAGGTGGCCACCGCACGGGCGGTGATGCCCAGCTCGAAGGTCAGCTCGGCCTCGAGCAGGTGGACTTCGTCCGGGCTCGGATCGGGCAGCGGGATGCGGCCGTCGCGATCGTCCTTGACCGGCTTGCCGTCCAAGGTCACCAGCGCCACGGGCTCGGTGTTCACCACGGCGGTCCAGTGCAGCCGCGCGACCGTGCGGCCCTCGTGGGATTCGAACAGGAACTGGGCCTCGGCCGGGGGACGCGGCAGGTTGATCCACTGGCGGTCGCGGGCGACGTCGCGGCCCTCGGCGTCGCGGCCCACGGCCACGAGCTCGTGGGGCGTGAGCTTGCTGCCGAAATCGCAGATGGCCTTCCACTCGGGAGGCCGCGCCTGGCCGCAAAGGGCACCGTCGAGGCGCAACTCCACCCCGGCGACGGGCGGCTCCACGGCGAGCTCGATCGAATGGGGTCCGGAAACCAGGCCGAGCAGCAGCGTCAAGAATTTCATCGCCCGTCACCTCCGTCCGGCTTCGAGCTTCTCCCCCACCGCCTGGAGGGCGGCGCGGGCGGCATCGGCGTCCTCGAACTGGACGCCCATGCCCGCGAGCAGATTCTCTCGATTCTCGAGGCCGGACGCGGGCACGGACTGCACGACCCGGGCCCGCAGGAGCTGGGCCGGCTCGCCCGGCGCCGGGTGGATTTCGATCGTCACCGTGGTCGCCACCTCGGCCGGATAGCGAGTGGGTACGAAGAGCCCGCCGTGGCGGACGTCGGTGCGCAGGGCGTCCAGAAAGCTGTCGACGGTGTCGAAGCGCACCACGTAGACCCCGTCCTTGGGCGGCGCCTCGGCATGGCGATCGGTGCCGCGCCCGAGCTCCGGCACGGCCTCGACGAGCAGCTCCGCGAGGGTCAAGAACCGCACGCCCATCCCGGAACGGCCCAGCACCCGCAGCTCCGGCGGCAGGCGGTGAGCGTGGGCCACCACGCCCTCGATGACGAAGCCCCGCGTTCCCTCGCCGATCTCGATGCGCAGCCGGGCGCCGCTCGGAAACGGGTGAGGGGTGAGCACGAACATGCCACCGGTCGACAGGTCCGTGGTCTGGCCGGAGAAGCTCTGGGTCTCCCCCTTGCGGGCGAAGCGGATCGACAGGCGACGGACGGCGCGGGGGCTCGAGCGGCGATTCATCGGCCCCTTCTCGCGCCTCAAAGCTCGACGGCTTCGACCACCGGCGCGGGCGTCAGCCCCTCGACGAGTGGCCGGCCCAGGGCCAGCTTCTCCTCGGCGGCGTGAATCAGCTCGCGGAAGCCCTGGCGCAGGGCCGCCGAGATCGGCACGCCGCCGTGGCCCGCGGCCAGGGCAGCGGCCCGCTCCGGCGGCAGCAGGTCGACCTTGTTGAGCACCAGCAGGCGGGGCAATTCGTTGAGATCGAGGGTCTCGAGCAGCTTCTCGACCGCTTGCAGCTTGGCCTCGAGCTGGTCGTCCGAGGCATCGACGACGTGGAGCAGCAGGTCGGCGTCGGCCAGCTCCTCGAGGGTCGCCCGGAACGCCGCCACCAGCTCCTTGGGCAGGTCGGCGATGAAGCCCACGGTGTCGGTGACGATGACTTCGCCCTCGCGCGGAAAGCGCAGGCGCCGGCTGGTCGGGTCGAGGGTCATGAACAGCTGGTCGGCGGCTTCCACCTTGCTGCCGGTCAGGGCGTTCAACAGCGTGCTCTTGCCGGCGTTGGTGTAGCCGATGATCGAGAGGATCGGGATCGGTTCCTCGCGGCGGCGGCGGCGGCGCACGTCACGCTGCTTCGAGAGCTCTTCGATCTGGCGCTCGAGGGCGCGGATGCGGTCGTCGATGCGCCGCCGGCCGATCTCGAGAACGGTTTCGCCCGGTCCCCGGCCGCCGATGCCGCCGGTCAGGCGAGACAGCCCCGCGTCCTGGGCGGTCAACCGCGGCAACGAGTACTTGAGCTGGGCCAGCTCGACCTGGAGCTTGCCGTCGTGGCTCTTGGCCCGCTGGGCGAAGATGTCGAGGATCAACTGCGTCCGGTCGATCGCCTTGAGGCCCGTGGCATCCTCGAAGGAGCGGGCCTGGCCGGGTTTCAGGTCGATGTCGAAGATCGCCACCGTGGCCCGCTTGCGCATGGCCTCGAGCACGATCTCCTGGAGCTTGCCCTTGCCCACGGCGGTCTTCGGGTCCACCTGGAAGCGCTTCTGGCGGACCGTTCCGGCCACCTCCACTCCCGCCGCGTCGACCAGCTCGAGGGTCTCCGCGAAGTGGTCCTCGTCCGGCTTCAAGCCGATCACGAGGGCGCGCTCCTTGCCGGTCCGCGCGCCGGTCTCGGTGCGCCGCGAGAATTCCTCTTCGAGCGCCTGAATGGTCTCGGCGAAGTCGAGATCGAGCCGGTGGACATCGGGCGCGGTGAAGCGCTGGAAGGGCTCGGTGGCTTTGTCCTCCCGGGCCACGGTGCCGGGGTCCAAGGTCGCCACCTCGATCCGTCCGGCGTCGCCCTGGGAGGTGGCCTCGATCATCACGATGGCGTCGAGGCGCAGGAGAGCGAGGTCGTTCAGGTCGTCGCGGGAGATCGACTCGCCTTTCAGATGGGTGTGGATCAACCGCAGGCCGCGGAAGCGGCCCTGGCCGCCGCGCAGGCGGCCGATGTCGGGCAGCATCAACTGATGGGCGTCGCCCACGATGACCGACTCCACCTCCCCGCGCCGGGAGGCCAGCACGCCGACCTGGCGGCCGAGCTGGCGGGAAATCTGGGCTAGGTGCCGGGCGAGCTCGGGCGACACCGCCTCGCTGGGGTCGAGCCGCCGCCGGTAGGTCCGTTCGAGGGTGCGGCGGTCGGACGTCTTGATGCCGGAGAGATTGCCTTCGAGTTTTGAAATGTTCAGGGCTCCTTCGGAAGAAGGGTAGCAGGAAACGCGGTGCCTACAGCGCCGCGATGCGCCGGCGGATCGTCTCGAGGCTCGGCCGCCGCCCCGTTCGGGCAGCGCGGAGCTCGGCGAGGTGGGCGCGGTAGCTCCTTCGTCGGGTCCGCGCCTCCCGCACCCGGGCGGCCAGCCGGGCGCCGGAGAGGGCCGCCACGACGCGGGGCGTCTCGGTCAGATGGTGACAGATCGGCAGCACGTCGCAGCCCGCCGCGAGGGCCGCTGCCGCGCGGGCGGCGAGATCCCCGTGGGGCGAAAGAGCGTGCATTTCGAGGTCATCCGCGATCACCAGGCCGGGGAAGCCCAGCCGCTCGCGCAGAAGCCGGGTCACGATCGCCGCGGACAGGCTCGCCGGCCCCTTGCCGGCGTCGAGCGCGGGGTACACGGCGTGGCTCACCAGGATTGCCCCGGCCCGCTCCCACAGGGCTACGAAGGGCACCAGGTCGTCGGCGAGCTCCTCCTTCGTGCGCTCGACCCGCCCGGTCTCGAAGTGGGTGTCGCCGAGGGCCCCGCCGAGCCCGGGGAAGTGCTTGAGACAGCCGCCCACGCCCGCTCGCTGCAGACCGGCCAGGAACGCCGCCGCCCGCGCCGTCACGGCGGCCCGCTTCGCGCCCAGGGTGCGACCGTCGAGGGCGTTGCCGGCGTGGCCGTGGTCGAGGTCCACCACCGGGGCCAGGTCCACGTCGAAGCCGAAGTGCCGGAGCGACTCTCCGATCCAGAAGCCAACCCGCTCGGCCCGCCGCGGCGGCGCCCCGGCCAGCACCGAGGCGGCCGGGGCGTTGCCCACGACGCCGGCCAACCGGTCCACGCGGCCACCCTCGGAATCGCTGTAGAGGAGCGTTTCGGGTGCTGCCCGGCGGATCGCCGCCACCAGCTCGGTCAAGCGTTCGGCGGTGTCGACGTTGCGCCGGAAGAGGATCACCCCGCCGGGGCGCACGGCACGCAGCAGCCGCGCCGAATCGTCGTCCAGATCCGGACCGGGCACGCCCACCATCAACAGTTCCGCGGCACTCACGGCAGCAGCCTCGCTTTCAGGGAGTGGATCAGGTTGAGGGCCGCGAGCGGCGAGAGACGGTCCACGTCGAGGCCGCGCAGCACTCCCGCCACTACTTCCTCGGGCGCCGCGAAGAGCCTCAGCTGGTCCACCGGCGGGGGCGGCGGGGCGCTCTCCCCTCGCGCTAGACGGGGCTGGCCGGTCAAGTCGTACTCCTGGGCCTCGAGGTTCGACAGGACCTCCTGGGCGCGCTCCACCACCGACGTCGGGATGCCCGCCAGCCGGGCCACGTGAAGGCCGTAGGACTTGTCGGCCGCGCCGTCGATCACTCGCCGCAGGAAGAGGATCTTGTCGCCCCACTCGCGCACCGCGAGGGTGCGGTTGACCACCCTCGGCAGCAGCGCCGCCAGCTCCGTCAGCTCGTGGTAGTGGGTGGCGAAGAGCGTCTTCGGTCGGGCATTCTCGTGCAGGTGCTCGACGATCGCCCAAGCTAGGGACAGCCCGTCGAAGGTGGCCGTTCCCCGGCCCACCTCGTCGAGCACCACCAGGCTGCGGCTGGTGGCGTGGTGGAGAATGTTGGCGGTCTCGATCATCTCGACCATGAAGGTCGACTCGCCCCGGGCCAGGTCGTCGGAGGCGCCCACCCGGGTGAAGATGCGGTCGACGCAGCCGATCTCGGCGGACGCAGCGGGCACGAAGCTGCCGACCTGGGCGAGCAGCACGAGGAGCGCCACCTGACGCAGGTAGGTCGACTTGCCGCCCATGTTCGGGCCGGTCAGCACCACGATCTGGCAGCGCTCGCCGTCGAGCTCCACGTCGTTGGGCACGAAGGGCTCGCTGGCGGTGCCCTCGACCACCGGATGGCGGCCGTCGACGATGCGGATCGCGCCTCCGGCCGTGCCGATCGCCGGCGCCACCCAGCCGCCGCGCAGAGCGACCTCCGCCAGGGCCGCCAGGGTGTCGAGGGCGCCGGAGGCCCGGGCCAGGGCGGCGAGCCCTTCGCCCTCGGCCACCACGGCGGCCACCAGGCGCCGGTAGTGGGCTTCTTCGAGGGCCAGCTGGCGGGACTCGGCGGAGAGGATCTGCTCCTCGAGCTCCTTGATCTCGGGCGTGACGTAACGCTCCGCGTTGACCAGGGTCTGGCGCCGGATGTAGTCGGCGGGCACCAGGTGGGCGTTGGCCTTGGTGATCTCGATGGAGTAGCCGAAGACCGAGTTGTAGCGGATCTTGAGCGACGCGATCTTCGTCCGCTCGCGCTCCCGGGCCTCGAGGGCCAAGATGTAGCGCTTCGAGTCCTGGCCCAGTCCGCGGACCCGGTCGAGCTCTTCGTCGATGCCCGCGGCGATCACGCCGCCGTCCGCGAGGCTGGCCGGCGGAACCTCGGCCAGCACTCGGGCGAGCTCGGCCGAAAGCTCCCCGAGCGGCTGGGTGGCGGCGATCTCGGCGAGCAGCTCGGACGGCGAGCCCGACAGCTCGGCGAAGAGCGCCGGGGCGGCCCCGAGGGCGTCGCGCAGGGTCGCGAGCTCGCGCGGCGTGACGGAGCCGAGCACCGCCCGGGCGAGCAGACGCTCCGGGTCGGCGATCGCCGGCAGGCGGTCTCGCACGCGGGTTCCGAGCCCCCCCGCTTGCAGCTGGGAGATCGCGCGCTGGCGGCGGCGGATGGCCTCCGGGTCCTTCTGGGGCCGGCGCAGCCAGTCGCGCAGCGTGCGTCCGCCCGGCGCGGTCAGGGTGCGGTCGAGGACTCCGAGGAGCGTGCCCTTGCGGCCACCGTCCTTCTGATTGCGGAAGATCTCGAGGTTGTGGAGGGTGGTCGGATCGAGCACCAGGTGGTCGCGAGCGTCGCGCACCGCCAGGGTCCGCACGTGGCCGAGCTCCGACAGCTGGGTGTCCCGTGCGTACTGGAGCGCGGCGGCCGCCGCGGTCAGGCCGGGTTCCTTGTCGTCGAGCCCAAAGCCCCGCACCGTGCCGACCACGAAGTGGCGGCACAGCAGCTCCACCGCCCGGCGGCCCTCGGGCCAGCGCGCCGCGGCCAGGGGCGTCGAGCAGGGCGCCTCGCGCTCGATCCAGCGCGCCAGGGGCTCCGGCAGCGGGTTGCCGCCCTCGGCCCACAGCACCTCGCGCGGCGCGAAGACGCGCAGATCGTCGGCCCCTTCTTGCGGGGAGGTCCAGCGGCGCAGGAAGAACTGGCCGGTCGAAACGTCCAGGAACGCCCCCGCTCCCCGCTCGCCCTCCCAAGTCACCGCGGCGAGCCAGTTCTCTTCCTTGCCGTCGAGGAGCGCGGGCTCGGACAAGGTGCCCGGGGTCACCACCCGGGTCACTTCGCGGCGGACGAGGCCCTTTGCTTGGGCCGGGTCCTCGGTCTGGTCGCAGATCGCCACCTTGAGGCCGGCTTCGAGGGCCTTCCGCAGGTAGCTCTCGAGGGCGTGGTGGGGCACGCCGCACATCGGAACTTCGTTTTCGGAGCCCTTGTGGCGGGAGGTCAGGGTGACCTCGAGGATCGGCGCCGCGCGCACGGCGTCGTCGAAGAACATCTCGAAGAAGTCGCCCATGCGGTAGAAGAGCAGGGCGTCCGGATGCTCCGCCTTGACCTCCAGGTAATGGCGCAGCATCGGCGTCAAGGTGGGGCCGATCGAAGGGAGCCAACTGGATGTGGGAGGAGCCGCCGCCGACATGGGCGGTGAGTATACTGCCCCGGTGTCGACCGCCATGGACCTCGGAAAGGCGCCCCCCGCGGGCTCGCGGGTGCTCGCCTTGGACACCGCCTCGCCGGTCGTCTCGGTGGCCGTGGGCCGCGGCGGTCAAGTCCTCGCCAGCCGCTCGATCGAGCTCCGGCGCTCCTCCGAACGGCTTCTCTCTCTGATCGACGAAGCCCTGGCCGAGGCCGGGACGCGCTTCTCTGAGCTGGGCGCGGTGGTGGCGCTCTCGGGCCCGGGCAGTTTCACGGGTTTGCGCGTGGGGCTGGCCACGGTGCTCGGTTTCCACCAGGCCACGGGCATCCCCGTGGCCGCTTTGCCGACGTTGCCCGTGCTCGCCCTGGCCGCGGGAATCGAGTCCGCCAAGGTTTGGGCGGCGGTGGACGCCATCCGCGGCGAATGGTTCGCCCAGCCCTTCGAGCTCGTGCCAGGCGCGGCGGCGAGCCCCCTGGCTCCGCCGGCGATCCGGTCCTCAGCCGACTTGCTCGCAGAGCGCCCCGCGGCGATCGTGGGCTTCGGGGTGACTCGCCTGGCCCCGGACTTCGCCGGACTTCTCGTCGAGCCACGGGAGCTGGCCTCGGCCGCCTTGCGGTTCGTCGAGCTTTCGCCCCCGACCTGGGATCCGGCCGCGCTCTGCCACCCTCTTTACTTGCGCGAGCCGGAGGCGAGCCTTCCCGCTCGACCCAGCCACCTTCCCCACAGAGCGGTGCCGGTGTGAGCTCCCCCGTCCGCGCCGCCCGGGCGGTCGACCTGGCGGCCCTGGCCGAGCTCGAGGCGATCGCCTTCCCCGACCCCTGGAACGAAAGTCTGCTGGCCGCCGAGCTGTCCCATCCCGCGGCCCTGGTGCTCCTGGTCCAGACCGAGGAAGGCCGGATCGTGGCCTACGCCTCCTTCCGCGACGTGGCCGGCGAGGCCGAGCTGTTCCGCATCGCCACCACCCCCGAGGCCCGCCGCCGGGGCCTCGCCCGCGCGCTCCTCTCGACCGGACTCGAAGCCCTGACCCAGCGCGGCGTGGCCCTCTGCCACCTGGAGGTCCGTGCCGACAACCAACCCGCGATCGAGCTGTACCAAAGCCTCGGCTTCCGCCCGGTCGGCCGCCGCGCGCGGTACTACGGCGAGGTCGACGCGCTGCTGTTGTCCTGCCGGTTGGCTTGACGGCAGCGCCCTCCCCTACCTCGGGATCGAACTTCAGCCGCCGGGTCGGCTCAGCTCGGCTATGACCGGGTCGGTGAGGCGCGTGGGCCGGCTCGGTTTCCGTGGCGCAGGCCCTCCTGCGGCTGTGACGCCTCGGCCCTCCTCTCGTGGGTCGGCCTGCCTCCAGGCCGACCCGGCGAGCGGAGGGCCGGCATCCCACGCCGTGGTATCCTCCCGCCATCGATCCAAGCATGTGGATGCCTCTCGACCAGCGAACGCGAGCCACTCGCCGAGGCGCCCCTTTTCCGGGGCGGCCTTGTGTTTCGCACCACTCCCACCCCTTTCCCGTCAGGAGGTAGAGAACGATGACCGCTCCTGAGCGCGAAGCGCTGATCCATGAGCTCCTTGAATCCGAACCCGCTTTCCGGCTGCTGCACGACGAGCACCTCGACTGCAAACGCCGTCTCGAGGAGCTCAACCATCGTTCCCTGCTGTCGCAGGAGGACGAGCACGAAGAAAAGCGGCTCAAGCTTCACAAATTGGCCTTGAAGGATCAGATGGAAGCCGCGATCCGGACCGCCGCCGCTGCCCGCGTGGCGGTCTGAGCTCGGATCCCATGAAGTTCGCCCGCGAGTCCCTCCCCTTCGTCCTGCCGTTCGTCGTGGCCGCCGTGGCCGCGCTGGTCCTTCGGCACCCCGTGCTGGCGGCGGTGCTGGCCGTGCTCGGCTTCGGCGTGCTGCTCTTCTTCCGCGATCCGCGCCGCCATCCGCCGGCCGACCCGCTGGCGATCCTGGCCCCGGCCGACGGCCTGGTGACGCGGATCGACCGCATTCAGGATCCCAAGGTGGGGCCGGGGGAATTCGAGCGGATCGTTACCTTCCTGTCGGTGTTCGACGTTCACGTCCAGAAGGCCCCGGCGGCGGGGCGGGTGATCTACGCCGCCCTCACCCCGGGCAAGAAGGAAGCGGCCTTCAAGCCCGACGTCGACCACGTCAACGAGTACTTCCTTTCGGTCCTCGAACGGCCCGACGGCGCCCGCCTGGGCATCCGGCAGATCGCCGGCCTGCTGGCTCGCCGGGTGGTCTGCTACCTGCGCGTTGGCCAGGAGGTCGAGCGCGGCCAGGCCCTCGGCGTGATCAAGTTCGGTTCCCGGGTCGATCTGCTGGTGCCCGCGGGCTACCGGGTCCAGGTGAAGAAGGGTGATCGGGTGAAGAACGGAGAGACGATCATGGCCCTGCCCCCGGGAGCCGCGCCGTGAGCGGCGACCCCTTGGACGCGACCGACGCGCCCCATCGCCGCACCTTCCGCCGGGGGCTCTACGTGCTCCCCAGCCTGTTCACCATCGGCAACCTGTTGCTCGGCTTCTACGCCGTGGTGTCGGCCTTCCGCGGCTCGAACCTGGCGGCCGCGGACGGGAGCAGCGAGCTGATCCGGAACGCTACGCTGGCGGTCTTCATCGCCGCCGTCCTCGACACCCTGGACGGCCGGATCGCGCGCATGACCAAGACCGAGAGCGAGTTCGGCCGCGAGTTCGACTCCCTTGCCGACGCCTTCACCTTCGGCGTGGTCCCCGCCCTCGTGGCCTTCTTCTGGGGGCTTCACCAGTACGGCGGCCGGATCGGCTGGCTGATTCCGGCCTTCTACATGGTCTGCACGGCCGTGCGCCTGGCCCGCTTCAACGTCCAGACGAAAGTGGTCGACAGTCGCTGGTTCGTGGGCCTCCCCTCGCCGGCGGCGGCCGGCGCGATCTGCTCGCTGCTGTTTTACATGCCGGATCGCGAGTGGCGCCACTATTCGAGCGCGGTGTTGTTCGTGGCGCTCCTGCTGGTGGGCGGCCTCGAGGTCTCGACCTTCCGCTACTGGAGCTTCAAGCGGCTCGACCTGCGGCGGCGTTGGAGCTACCGGGTGGCTCTGCCGCTCGCGGCGGTGGTGCTCACTTTGATGGTCGAGCCGGCGGCGTTCTTTCTGATCGTGGCTTTGATCTACACGGCGTCCGGTCCACTCGGTTGGGTGACCGGCCGGCTCGGGCGCAAACGAGCCGAGCCGGAGGTGGCATGAGTCGCATCGCGATCATCGATTCGACGACGCTGCTCGGCAAGGAGGTCCGCGAGACCCTCGAGCGCCGCTCCGGTCACCACGATCTGGTCCTGCTGACCACCGACGAGAACGAGGTCGGTGCGGTCACCGAGGCCTATGGCGGCGCCGCCCTGGTGCTGCGCGCCGAGCCCGAGGCGCTCCGCGGCGTCGATCTCCTGGTCGCCTGCGGTCCGGTGGCGGCGACCCGCGCGTTGATCGCAGGGCGAGAGCCGGGCACGACCGCCCTGGTGCTCTCTCCGGACGCGCGGCCAGCGGACGGTCGCGCCGTGGTGGCCGGTTGGAACGACGCCGGAGCCCTTCCCGGCGAACACCTGCGCTCACCCCACCCGGCCGCGGTGGCGCTCGCCCACCTCGCCTTACCGCTGGTTCCCCTGGGCCTCGTGTCGATCACGGCCACGTTGGTCCAACCGGCCTCGCACTACGGCCAGGCGGCCCTCGAGGACCTGTTCACCCAGACCCGAAACATCGTCGCCATGACCGCCTCGGAGCCGTCCCGCTTCGGCCGCCAGCTGGCCTTCAATCTGTTTCCCGCGCCGGACGTGGCCCCCGGCGCCGTGGCCTCGGCGCTCGCCGAGCTCGGGTTTCCAGCCCGGGTCCCGCTCGCCGTCCAGGTACTCCAGGGCGGTCTCTTCCATGGCCTCGCGGCCAGCGTTCACGCTCGCTTCGGCCCGAACCCACCCGCGGCGGCGGCGATCGAGGCGGCCCTCGAGGCCGCGCCCCACGTCGAGATCGACCGCGGCCCGAAGAGCCGGCCGGGCATGCCCGGGCCGGTCGAGGCCGCCAACGAGGAAGGCGTGATCGTGGGTGGCGTGCGGGCCGAGCCGGGCTCGCCGGGCGCTTTCTGGATCTGGGCCGTGATGGACAACCTGACCCGCGGCGGCGCCCTCAACGCGGTCGACGTAGCGAACCAGATCCTCGGCCTGCCCCGAGCTTGATCCGGCGCAGGCGCAGGCTGTTGGCGACCACCGTCAGGCTCGACAGGCTCATCGCGAGAGAAGCCACCACCGGCGAGAGCAGCGCGCCGGTCCACGGGTAGAGCGCCCCGGCGGCCAGGGGAATCCCCACCGTGTTGTAGACGAAGGCCCCGGCGAGGTTCTGGCGGATCACCCCGAGGGTGGCGCGGGACAACGCGAGGGCCTCCGGTACACCCTCGACCGAGCGACCCAGAAGCGCCAGGTCCGCCGCCTCCACCGCCACGTCGGCGCCGGTGCCGAGGGCGATCCCCACGTTCGCACGGGCCAGGGCGGGGGCGTCGTTGACCCCGTCGCCGACCATCGCCACCACCTCTCCGGCGGCCTGCCAGCGCTCGAGCCAGGCGACCTTCTCTTCCGGCAGCAGGCCGCCGTGGGCGCGTTCGATGCCGAGCTCGGCGGCGAGGCTCTCGACCGTTTCGGGCCGATCGCCGGACAGCACCGCCACCGCGAGGCCGCGCGCGCGGAGCGCCGCCACCGCGGCTGCGGCCTCGGGGCGGGGCCGGTCGGCCAGAGTCACCAGGCCGGCGAGGCTCGGTCCGAGCGCCACCCACACGACGGTCTCTCCGCGCCGGGCCGCCGCCGTGGCCGCCTCGGCCAAGGCGTCGGTGCGCACCCCGAAGCCGGCCAGCCAGCTCTCCCGCCCCACCCGCACCCGGCGCTCGCCGAGTTTGGCCTCGACCCCGCCACCGGGGGTCGCACGGAAGCCCTCGACCACCCCCAGGGTCAGCCCGCGGACCCGCGCGGCGGCCACGACGGCCCTTGCCAGGGGATGCTCGGAGCGCTCCTCCACCGCGGCCGCGGCGGCCAGGACCTCGTCCTCGGCGGGGCCGCCCGGGCGGGTCAGAACGGCGAGGACCTGGGGCTTGCCCTCGGTCAACGTGCCGGTCTTGTCGAACACCACGGTGGTCACCCGGGAGGCGCGCTCGAGGGCCTCGCCCCCCTTGATCAGAATGCCTCGCTCCGCGCCCCGACCGAGCCCGGCGAGGAGCGCCGTCGGAGTCGCCAGACCGAGCGCGCAAGGGCACGCGATGATCAGCACCGCGACGGCCGCGGACAGGGCGCCGCCCAGGGCCGGTGCCGGTCCGAGCCACCACCAGAGGACGAAAGTCACGGCGGCGATGGCGATCACGGTGGGGACGAAGACGGCCGAGACGCGGTCCGCCAGCTTCTGGATCGGCGCCCGCGAAGCCTGGGCCGCGGCCACCAGCCGGGCGATGCCGGCGAGCACGGTGTCGTCCCCGACGCCCGTGGCCTCGATCTCGAGAGCTCCGTTGGTGTTCAAGGTGCCGCCGACGACGCGATCCCCGGGTGCCTTGTCGACCGGAATGCTCTCGCCGGTGACGATCGACTCGTCGAGAGCCGATTGGCCCGAGAGCACCCGACCATCGGCGGGAACCCGCTCGCCGGGCCGGATCACCAGGCGATCCCCCAGGGCGAGCTCCGCTACCGGCACGTCCTCCTCGGAGCCGTCCCGCAGGCGATGCGCCGCGCCCGCGCTCAAGCGGCCGAGGCTCGAGAGCCCGCCGCGGGTGCGCACCAGCGCGCGGCTCTCGAGGTGCTTGCCGAGCAGCACCAGCGCGAGGATCCAGGCCACGGCCTCGTAGTAGACCTCCGCCGCGGCGCCCCAGCGCAGCAGCGTCTCGGGGGCAAAGGTCGCCGCCGCGCTGGTCACGAAGGCCGCGCCGCTGCCCAGCGCCACGAGGGTGTTCATGTTGGCCGTGCGGTGGCGCAGCGCCCGCCAGGCGCCGGCGAAAATCTCCCGCCCGGCGGCCAGGATCACCGCGAGGGTGAGACCGAAGAGGAGAAGCTTGATCGTCGCCGGCTCGAGCTGGCCGACGACCGGAACGGCCGCCACCAAACCACGGCCCAGCGCGCGAGCGACCCCCATCAGAGGATCGAACCGCGCCAGGGCACCGTGGGACTCGTGAAGCAGCCCGGAGAGAATCATGACCAGCACCGCGCCGCCGATCGCCACTTTGACGCGGCCCCCGGTGGCCGGGGGCGCCGCGATCGCAGCGCCCGGCTCGGGTTTGCGGCCGACTCGATAACCCGCTTCCACCACTGCCTGCTCGAGCCGTTCCGGTGCCACGCCCTCGGGACCGGTGACCACCGTGGCGAGGTGGGTGACCAGGTTGACGTAGGCCTCCTGGACTCCCGGCACGCGTTCGAGGTGACGCGTCACGGCGGCAGAACAGGCCGCGCAGGTCATGTCGAGGACGGGGAAGCTCTGGCGGCGGGTGACGGGTGCTGTGGGAACCACGATCCGCCAGAACGCGCAGGTCCGCCGCCGTGTTCCCGGAAACGGGTTTTTGGATTCAAAGGGCTGGATCGGAATCCACCATAGGAAGCCGAGCCGCCTCGTCTCGTCCGTCCTGGAACCTCCTATTCGTTCCGAGCTGCTTGGGTTGGGGCGAGAATGCTGTACAAACATAGGCGACCGACGAAATACATCGAAGCCCCGTCACACAAAATCGGAACGGGTTGACAGCCGCGTCGGGGTCACTAGAATCGGTCCGTCCGACAGGTCCTCCGACCAACAATTTCTGGCGAGTACTCGAACGGTCGATCCGTTTCATGGCGACGAAACACCATACGGTCATCCTCGTTCCCCACGCTCAATCGCGCCTCCGCAAGTGGCGCGTAACGAACGTACAGGTCGGTCTGGCGCTCGGCGCCTTCACCCTGGCGGTACTGGGCGCCGGCGTCGGCCTCTTCTGGGTCTTCGCGGGCGGCTCCGAAAGCGGTCAGGTCCAGCGCATGAACGCCGAGATCGACAAGCTGCGCGAGACCAACCGGTCGTTCGAAGAGACCCTCACCAAGCTCCAGAAAGACCTCGGCAGTTACGAATCCCGGACCCGCAAGCTCGCCATCGTCGCCGGCATCGAGAACCTCGATTCGGCGGACGCGGGCGTCGGCGGTGCGATCGACGACGATCTCGACCTGGCCTTCGTCGAGTATCGTGCCAAGCGCCTGGCCACCCGCCTCGATCAGGTCGAGCACCGGCTCGAGGAGCGGCTGCGGTGGTTCTCCTCGACGCCCTCCATCACCCCGGTCAAGGGCATCGTGACCAGCGGTTTCGGAGCCCGGCGCGATCCCATTCACGGAGCGGCCGCCTACCACCCTGCAATCGACATCGCCGCGCCGCCCGGCCGGCCCGTTCACGCCACCGCGGACGGAATCGTCACTCAAGCCGCGGATCTCGGCATGCTTGGCAACGCCGTCACCCTGTCCCACGGCTTCGGAGTCCTGACCCGCTACGGCCACATGTCCCGTCTGGCGGTCGAGCCCGGCCAGACGGTCAAGCGCGGCGACGTGGTCGGCTTCGTGGGCAACACCGGACGTTCGACGGGCTACCACCTGCACTACGAGGTGCACGTGGACGGCGAGGCGATCAATCCCCTGGCCTACATCCTGGACCACGGGGACGAGTAGGCCTCAGCGCTCGCGATCCCGCAGCTTCCTTCTCAACAATTCGTTCTCGAAGGCCAGGCCGACCTGAGCGGTGGCGACCTCGAGCAGGTCGAGGTCCCGCAGCGGGACGTCCAGGGTTCCGTTGTCGGCATAAACCAGGGCGACCAGGGCGTCCTGGCCGACCACGGGCACCAGGGCCGCTTCACCGCTCCGGGGCGGGCCGATCTTGCGCAGGAGCGGCTCGGGCAGAGCGTCGACGTTGATCCGGCTGGCGCCGTCGAGGGTCAATCGCCGCAGCACAGCGGCGGCCTCGAAGCCGAGACGGAAATCCCGCAGCAGGCTCGACAACGGCGTGCCGGCAGGCCACTGCGCTCCGAAGGCGCCGAGCACGACCAGCTCGTCCTCGCGGGCGAGGAACAGGATGCCGCGCTCGGCGGATTCGGCCACGATGTTCATCAAGGAGAGCGAAACCGTCGCCGAGTACAGGCCCGAGCGCACCTCGTCGAGGAACCGCCGCAGCCGCTCGACGACCGCGTTCTGCCGGCCTCCGGCGCCTCCTTCGGGGCGGGCGCGGGGCGAGCGCGAAAAGCGCCGCACGCAGGCCACCATCGCGTCCGTCTCCGGCGGTACCACTGCCACCACGCCGGCCTCGTAGGCGCGCACGGTGTCGTCGGGTCCGCCGACCACCGCCACCACCGGTACCGGCCGGCAGCGCCCGACCACCGAGGCGAGATCGGAGGAGTCGCCACCGCGGGCATCGAGCACCACCAGGGCCGGCTCGTCGCCAGCGGAGCGTTCCCGCTCCCCGAAGGTCACCGCCACCGGCTCCTCGTCGAGGGCCGCCGCCAGGCCCTCGCACAGAGCCCGGTCGCTGGAGATCAGCTGCACCTCGGGCCAGGGCGCGGCGTCCTCCTCGGGGCGCGCGGGCAGAGGCCGGGCGACCCGCCGCCCCCCCACCTCCACGACCTGAAGGTGGCCGCCAGAACCCGGTGACGGGCCCTCGGCCGTCGGGCTGAACTCCGCCGCCAGGGCCTCCCGGGACCACGGTCCCACGCGCACGTTACCCGCCGAGGAAATCGCCAGGGCCGCGGAGCGGGAGCTCATGGGCCGGGTGTCGTCGTAGTCGCCGGCGCCCTCGGCCAGCCCCGCGAGCAGAGGCGGAACGTCGAAGCGCAATCCCGCAACGGAGTCGGGAAGCGGCCGGGCGAGGGTTTCGCCGGCAGCGACCACCTCGAAGGCGAAGCTGCCCTGGCTCCAGCGGGCGACCTCGCGAATGGCGCCCTGGATCTGGCGACCGAGCACCTGGCCGAGGACTCCCGCCGAGAGGGTTCCGCGGTCGAGCAACACTCGGCCGAGGGCCCGCGCCGGGCGCACCGCTCGCTGGGCCTCGAGGGCCTCGCCGAGCTCCCCGTCGCGGATGGCGCCGGCCCTCACCAGCAGGTCTCCAAGGCGATCGGCGCCCTCGGCCCAGGCCTGGACGACCTGGCCCTTCACGAAAGAGATTTCCGCTCGGCGGTCCCGGCAGGAGACCGTGAGTCGCCCGGTCCGCCCCCCGAAGTGGATGACCTGCATCACTTCCGCGATTCCGACGTCCTCGAGGCTGCCGGAGATCTTCATGTCCTCAATTATCCCTTGAGCAAGGTCATCAGGCCTTCGAGGGTTCGTACGCGCCGCACCATGGTCGAATAGGCGCGGGCGGCGAGGAGCGCCGAGGCCGCGTGGGCGGCCAGCAGATCGAGCAGCTCGCGGTCGTCGGAAAGGGGTTTGGTCCGGTGACCGAAGAGCTCGAGCACGACCAGCGCTCCGACCACGGAGTCGCGGATCTTGAGCGGTACGACACCGATGGCCTCGGAGGTCGGTGGGTCGAGGCGGACCTGGCCATCGCGGAGGGTGGCATCCACCGCCGGGTCTCCTCCCAGGTACGCTGCGCCTCGGAACCGCGTCGTTTCGGCCCCCTCGATCCCACGGGACAGGGCGATCGTGGCCTGGCCATCGACCTCGTCGCAGAGGATCAGAACGAACTTCTCGGCGCCCAGCAGATCCACCGCGATCTCCGCGATGGCGCTCTTGACCTCCTCGGGATCGAGGGTCGAATGGAGCTGATAGGTGACCACGTAGAGGCTCATCAGCCGGCTCGCCTGGCGCTCGGTCGAAACCAGGCGCCCGGCCAGCTCGAGCCGGTCGGCCTCGGCGGCCTCGAGCGAGCGGCGGGCGGAGTCGAGCTCCTGGGGCGGAGCTGCCAGGTCCGCCAGGGCGGCCGGGCCGAGCTCGGCCAGCTTGAGCTCGAAGTCGGCCAGCAGCGAGCGCAGCTCTCGGGCTCGCCCGGCCAGCTCGTTGCGTGGATCGGCCGCGGTCTCCATCCCGGAATCCTCGCTCAAGACCGGCCTCCAGGGGAAGCGGGCCGAATGCCGCGCCGAATGTCCGAGCAGCGGTCAACCAGCCCCTGGGCCAGTCGCTCGAGGGGTACCACGGCTTCCGCGGCGCCGCGGGCGATGGCCTCGCGCGGCATGCCGAAGACAACCGAGGAGCTCTCGTCCTGGGCCAGCGTGCGGGCTCCGGCCTGGCGCAGGGCCAGCAGACCCTGGGCGCCATCCTTGCCCATGCCGGTCAGCAATGCCGCCACCGTCTCGCCGGCCGCGATCTGGGCGATCGAGTGAAACAGCACGTCGACGCTCGGCCGATGGCGGGCCACCGGCGGACCGTCGTCGAGCCGGGCCACCAGCTCGCCCCCACGGCGCTCGACGGTGAGATGACGATCCCCGGGGGCCACCAGGACGGTGCCCGGGGCCACCGGATCGCCGTCCTCGGCCTCCTTGATCGAGAGCGCCGAGATCTCGTCCAGCCTGCCCGCGAAGGCCGCCGTGAAGGCCGCTGGCATGTGCTGGACGACCACGAAGGCGCCGGTGTCCCGGGGCAAGACCGCGAACAGGGAGCGCAGGGCCTCGGGCCCGCCGGTCGAGGCGCCCAGGGCGACCAGCGGCACGGCGCCGCCGGCGGAGATGCGGCCGGGAGTCGCCGGCAGCACCAGCGGGCGCGGTGCTTCGACGAACCGCGGCGTGCGCAGTCGAGCGGGCAACCGGACGCTCACCTGGGCCGCGGCGCGCAGGGTCTCGACCAACAGGTTGGCGCTATCGGAGAGGTAGCCGCGCAGGCCCACAGCCGGCTTGGCCAGCACCTCCACGGCGCCCAGATCGAGCGCCTGCAACGCCGAGCGCGTCCCCCGGCCGGTGTGGCTCGAACACACCACCACCGGGATCGGATCCTCGGCCATCACTCGGCGCAGAAACTCGAGGCCGTCCATGCGCGGCATCTCGAGGTCGAGCAGGATCACGTCGGGTCGGGAGCGCTCCATCTTGCCGAGCGCGATCAACGGGTCCGCCGCGGTGGCCACGGTCATGTCGGGTTGATCGGCCAGCAGGCCGGCCATGAACTGGCGCACCACGGCTGAATCGTCCACCACCAGCACGTGGTAGCCGCTGCGCACCCGCTCGCGCTCGGGGCGCGGCGCGGGACCGATCACCGCGCCTCCCCCACCGCCAGCGGCCGATAGACCGTGGGCATCACCGGCCGCGCCCGGTGCCCGAGACCCGCCAGATTCTCGGCGTGCCCCACGAACAGCAGTCCGTCCGGGGCCAGGTGGTCGAGCAGCAGGGACACCACCCGGGCACGGGTCGGTGGGTCGAAGTAGATCAGCACGTTGCGACACAGGACGAGGTCGAAGGCGGCGAGCGGCGGGTAGGCCTCGGCGGCCAGATTGAAGCGCTCGAAGGTGATCGCCTGGCGCAGCTCGGGGCCCGCCTTGACCTTGCCGAGGGCGCCATTCTTTCCGCGCAGGAAGTAGCGCTTCAGGAGCTCCGGCGGGATGGCGCCCGCCTTCTCGGCCGTCCAGACCCCTTCACGGGCTCGTTCGAGAGCGCGGGTGGAGAGATCGGTGGCCAGGATCTCGAGGCGCCAGCCGGACTCCGGCGGAAAGGCCTCGAGCAGTGCCATGGCGAGGGAGTAGGGCTCTTCGCCGGTCGAGCAGGCGGCGGACCAGGCCCGCACCCGGCGCGGGCGCCGACCGGCGTCCGCCTCCCGGCGCCAGGCCGGGCAGATCTCGCGCTCGAGCAGCTCGAACTGCCGTGGCTCGCGAAAGAAGCTGGTCTCGTGGGTGGCGATCGCGTCGAGCAGCGCGATCGTCTCTTCCGGGCCCCGGCGGCACAGCTCCTTGTAGTAGGCCCCGAAGGTCGGTACCTCGAGAGCGCGCAGCCGGGCGCTCACCCGGCGCACCAGAAGCGCCCGCTTCGACTCCGCCAGGAAGATCCCGGAGCTGCGGTGGATCCAGTCGCGCAGGAGGGTGAACTCCCGGTCGGTGATGGGCAGGGCGGAAAGCGGCATGGCGGTCTCGGGCGCCGGGATCATCCGACGGCCTCCTCGCCTCCCTCCGGCTCGGCCGGCGCCTCCACGGCGGCGGCCGTGCGCAGCTCCTCGGCGGTCAGGGCGTGCTCGAGGTCGAACAGCAGGACGAAGGCGTCTCCCACCCGGGCCATGCCGGTCAGGTACTCGACCCGGATGCGGGTGCCGAAAGAGGGCGGCGGTTCGAGGTCCTCGGGAGCCAGCTCGATCACCTGGGCCACCGACTCGACCACCACTCCGAGGCGCATCCGGTCTCCGAAGGCTTGGCTCTCGAGCACCACGATCGACGAGCGAGCGCCGGTCGCGGTGGGCGGAAGACCCAGCTTGATCGCCACGTCGACCACCGGCAGCACGCTGCCGCGCACGTTGGCCACGCCGAGGATCCACGCCGGCGTGGTCGGCACCCGGGTGATGCGGCCGAGGGCCAGGACCTCCTGGACCTGCCCTACCGGCACGGCGTGCTCTTCCCCGGCGAGGAAGAAGGTGACGAACTGGCGCGGCTCCCCCATGGTGCGGTCCTTTCGGTTCAGAACCGCTCGAAGTCCGGGTCGTCTCCCTGGCTCGAGGCCGACGAGCGCGACACCGGCGGGCGCGGGCGCGCGGCCGCCGGCCCGTGGCCACCGGCCGGTGCTGGCGGCTGGGCGGTGGGCCGGGCGGCGGGCGCCACGTAGCCATCGCCCAGCTGGAAGAAGTCGAGGGTTCGCCGCAGGGTGTCGGATTGTGCCGCCAGCTCCTGGGCGGTCGAGGCCAGCTCTTCGGCCGCGGAGGCGTTTCGCTGGGCCACCTCGTCCACCCGCGACATGGCGCGATTGATCTGATCGACGCCGGAGGCCTGCTCGTCCGAGGCCGCCGCCACCTCCTGGACGATCTCCGCGGTCTTTTTGATCGCGGGTACCAGCTCGCCGAGCATCTGCCCCGAGCGCTCGGCCACCTGGAGGCTGGTGGACGCCAGTGCGCTCACTTCCTTGGCCGCCGTCTGGCTGCGTTCGGCGAGCTTGCGGACTTCGGCGGCCACGACCGCGAAGCCCCGCCCGTGCTCGCCCGCCCGGGCCGCCTCGATGGCGGCGTTCAGGGCGAGCAGGTTGGTCTGGTAGGCGATCTCTTCGACGATCGTGATGCGTTCCGCGATGCCGCGCATGGCGGTGACGGTTTCGCGCACCGCTCCCCCGCTCGCTCCCGCGTCCTCCGCCGAGCGATTGGCCATCTGCTCCATGAGCCGGCTGTTGGAGGCGTTCTGGCCGATCGAGGCGGTCATTTCCTCGAGGCTCGAGGAGGCCTCTTCGACCGACGCGGCCTGCTCGCCGGTTCCGTTCGAGAGACTCTGGGAGGTCGCCGCCACCTGGGAGGCCGCGAGGGCCAAAGTGTGAGAGCTGGTGTGCAGGTCGGAGATGATGCGGCGCAGCTTCTGGCTCATCTCGCGAAAGGCCTGGCCGAGCACGTCCCCCTCCGAGCGGGTCGCAACCGCCGCGGCCAGGTCGCCATCGGCGAGGCGCGCGGCGAGGGACGCCATCTCCTCGAGGTAGCGCACCAGCCCCGCCGCCGAGCGCTGGAGCTGGCCGATCTCGTCGCCGCCCCCGGTCTGGTCGATCTTGACTCCCAGCTCGCCGCGGGCCAGTCGGTCGAAGGCCACGACCACGCCCTGGAGCGGCCGGATCGCGCTCTGGACCAGAAACCAGGAAAGGAAGATCAACAGCACGAGGCACACGATCGAGACCAGGGTAACGAGGGTGAGCACCCGGGACGAGGCCCGCTGATTGCCCCGAGCCGAGTCGAAGGCGTCCGTCATGCCTGCCTGGCTGAGCTTTCGAACTCGGTCGAGGCCCTCTTTCAGTTCCTGGGAGGACGCCACGGCCTCGGTTCTGGCCTGGCTTACACCGGCACCTGACTCCCCCGCGATCTCTGCTCGGGCCGCCCGCTCCATGGCGGCAAAGTAGCGGTTGAACTTGCTCTCGAGCTCACCGAGCTCCGCGGAACCCAGGGTCTGGTTGTTCTGGCCGGCGCCGAGGCTCTCCAGGAACTGTCGGCGATGGTCCTTGGCTTCGTCGAGGAACATGTCGTCGCGAGCCCTCGCGGCGTCCTGGAAGGCATGTTCGATCGCCACCAGCGCCTGCCGGAGGTCGCGCTCCATCTGAACGGCCGGAAAGGAGCCCTTTTCGACCAGCTCGAACAGCTCTTCGTTCTTGGTCACCGCCCGCGGGGTGGCGAGCAGGATGACCAGGAACGCCACCCCCGCCACGAGCGGCAGCAACATGATCTTCGCCGTCAACTTGAGATCGCGGATCACCTTGGTTCTCCTCGTCGCCCTCGGGAGCGGTTCACTCGACCTTCAGGACCTTGACCCCGGCGGGCAAGCTCGCGTCCGCGGAAACGTAGCCGATCCCGCCTCGGCTGCGGGCGACGAAGTCGATCACCTCGCGGTCGGAGGCGAGCTCCGGCGGCGGGGAGTCACGACCGGAGAACAGCTGGCGCTGCCAGAAGCTCTTGATCGCGGCGACGTCCTTGCCGTGGATCCCCTGGGTGAAATCGCGGCGGGTCGCGCTGTCCGGCTGCCGATCCACCGGTTCCGCCTCGGTGCCGTCGGCGAATCGGAGATCCTTCTTCAGGAACAGCCGCGCGATCTGCTCGCGGCCGAGCGACGACGCCGGGTTCTTGGCGTTGACGATGACCAGGTACGAAGGCCCTACCGGGCTCGGCGCCACCGGCGCGGCGAGCCCGAGGATCAGGAGCGAGAGGGGAAGAAGCTTGCGGATCGGGACCATCGAAGCTCCTCCTAGAAGCTGAACTGGGTGCCGAAGAGCACCAGGTCGGTGCGGTCGTCGAGGGCCACCCCGGGAGCCAGCGCCTCGGCGTCCGGATGGGCGAACAAGTTTCCCTCGACCTGGTGAAACGACGTCTTGAGCACGAAGTTCGAGTTGAACCAGTAGTTTAGACCGAGAGCCAGATCTTGGTGCTCGAGCGTCGAGCGGCCCTCGACCGGCAAGTCCCCAACGAAGCTCACCTCGGCCGAATCGTAGCGCGCGGCCAGCTGCCAATGGTCACCGAGCTTGTAGGACGCTTCGAGGTAGCTCGCGTCGGTGTCGAACTCGTTCTCGTCGTGGTGGCCGAATTCGCCGCGCACGCTCCAGGCACCCCGGAGGAGCTCCGCAGAGACGCTGAACGAGGTGAAGTCGCCGAACCGCGCGTCCTGGTCGGAGGCGAAATCACCGCCGACCTTGGGCTCGGCAAAGAACGTCGAGGCCCCGACGCTGAGGCCCTCGAGCGGCGTCGTGACCACCAGTCGGCCCCCCGCGATCGTCTCGAGCTCGCCCTCCGCCCCCTCACCTTCCACATCGTTCCCGTCTCCCGGCACCACGGCCTCGAACGGCTCTTCAATCTGCAAACTGGCTCCGCCCGCGAAGAGGTTCCATTGCAGCCCCCAGTCGCCCCTCTCGAGGCCCCGGCCGACCACGCCCAGACCGTCGAAGAACTCGCTGACGAAACCCGTCTTGCCGTAGATTGCCTGGGGCAGGTGGAAGAACGGTCGCAGGGTGCCGACGTCGTAGATGTCGGCGTAGAGGCCGAAAGGCAGGCGCCCGCGGCCGAGTTGGAGAGCCACGTGGTCGGTGGCCGCCCACTCCGCGTAGAGCAGCTCGACCTTGGTCTCCGTCTTCCCTTCCTCGAATTCGAACTCCGGGGCGAAGACGATCCGCAGCCGCTCGGCCGGTCGGGCCTCGAGCAGGAGGACGAACTCGCCGTTCTCGAAATTGAGCTCGCCATCGCCGGCACCGCTCAAATAGGGATGGGGATCGGAGTAACCGACCACCCAACCGCCGTAGCCGTGGAGCGAGATCTTCTCCCGCTGGGCCGCCGCTGGAGTCGTGCCGAGCAGCACTGCGCAAACCGCCACCACCACCATCTCGCTCTTCGAAATCATGTCAAGTTCTCTCCGGAGCGGGCGAAGCACCCGCGATTCTTGCCCCCGCCGCCGCGCCGTCCGGGGCGCGACCTTGGCTGCGATGAAGCCCGGCCACATCCAGGATCAGAGCCACCCGGCCGTCCCCCAGAAGCGTCGAGCCGGCGAACGCCGAAACCCCGTCGAACAACCCCGACAGCCGCTTGACCACCGTCTGCTCCTGGCCGTAGAGCTCGTCGACCACCAGGCCGAAGCGCTCCCCTTCGCCCTCGACCACCAGCACGAACTCCCGGGCCGGCGGCGCCTGGCGGACCTGGAAAGCCTCGCGCAGGCGCCAGAAGGGCAGGGTTTCGCCGCGCAGCTGGATCAGCCCGGTGGGGCGATCTCGGCCGGTCGCGGCGGGCATCTCGGCGGTTTCCACGAGATGCTCCAAGGGCACCACGTAGACTTCGCCGCCGACCCCCACCCGGAATCCCTCGATCAGCAACAGGGTCGAGGGCAACCGCAGGCGCAGAGTGGTGCCCTGACCGGGCCGGCTCTCGATCTCGACGCTGCCGCGCACCTCCTCGACTCGCCGGCGCACCGCGTCCAGACCCACTCCGCGGCCGGACACGGCGCTGACGGCCTCGGTGGTCGAGAACCCCGGGGTCAGCACCAGACGGTCGAGGGCCGCGTCCGTGGGCAGCTCATCGGCGCCGACGAGACCCAGATCTCGCGCCTTCGCCAGTACCCGCCGGCGGTCGATGCCGCCGCCGTCGTCTGCTATTTCGATCACCACCGACCGGTGCTGGTGGCGGGCCGACAGCCGCAGGGTGCCCCGTGTAGCCTTGCCGAGGCCGGTTCGCACCTCCGGCATCTCGAGCCCGTGGTCGATGGCGTTACGGACGGCGTGGCCCAGGATCCCCCCGAGGGCCTCGCCGATGCGCGTGTCGATCTCCACATCCTCCCCCGCGATCTCGACCAGAACGTCCTTTTCCTGTTCCACCGCCAGATCTCGCGCGGTCCGAACAGCCCGGCGGAAGAGCGGCCCGAGGGGCACCATGCGTAGGGCGGTGACGAGCTCCTCGAGGTTCGAATAGAGCCGCTCGTTCTCGGCGTGAAGCTCGACCAGGGCGGGGCGGGACACCGACCGGTCGGTCAGGGCCTGGGTCGCGCGATTGCGGGCGGTGCGCAGCTCCGCGACCAGCTCGAGCAGGGCGTCGAGCCGGGCGACGGGAACCCGCAGAGTCTCCCGGCTCGCCGCCGCGGCGTCGGCCTTCGGCTCGTCACCGTCATCGGCGTCGCGGCCGGCGGCCGCCCGCTCGAGGCGCTGGCGCAGCAGGTCTAGGTCGGCCAACAGCTCGCTGATTTGAGCGCGAGACGGCTCGGCGCGGGAGGCGCGGAGTCCCTCGAGCACGTCTTCGACCCGATGGGCCTCGGCACCCAGCCGCTCGAAGCCGAGCGAGCCGGCGTCGCCCTTCAGGGTGTGGATGCGGCGGAAGACTTCGTCGATTCGTTCCCCATCGAAAGGCCCGCGCTCCAGGGCGAGCAAGTTCTCCTCCGCGGTCTCGAGGCCCTCCCGGGATTCGGCGAGGAAGGTGCGGGTGAGGGCGGCGAAGTCGATCGACATGGTGTCAGAGCGTCTTGACCCAGGCGGTACCGGTGTCGGTGTGAAAGATGACCTTGCGGCCCCGATTGCCGCCGGTGGCCTCGGCATCGATGGGAATACCGAGCTCGACGAGCAACCGGTGCGCGATCACGACGTTGCGCTCGCCCAGATGCCCGCCTTGGCCCTGGAACGCCTCGAGCACGCAGGCGCCGCCGAAAACCTTGCTGCGCAGCCGCCGCCGCCGGGCGCCACGGTTCTCGAGCTCGTCGACCAGGCCGTCGATGGCACCGGCACCGAAGCGCCACGGATCGACGGTGCCGTCGAGACGATAGGGCAGCAGGTAGTGGTTCATGCCGCCGATCCGCAGTTCCGGGTCCCAAAGGCACACCGAGACGCAGGAACCGAGCACGGTCGAGATCGCCAGCGGCTCGCTCGCGGCTCGCAGCTGCCCGGCCTGCAGGAACACCCTTGGTCGCCCCTCGCCGGCCGTACCGTTCGGCTCCGGCGGTCCCTTCACCCGAGGGTCTCGGCGCCGTAGCGCGCGTGCAGGGAAGAGCAGTACACGGCAGGCGCCGCCTGAGTGGCCAGAACGTCGATCAGCTCGCGGTCGAGGGGGGCCAGCTGGCCGCCTTTCTGGGGCAGCAGATCGAAGATCGCCACGAGACCGAGCACCCGCTGGTCGATCTTGAGGGGAATGCAGGCGGTCAGGTTCTCCTCGGTCGACAGGGCGCCCTCGGTTTCGCCGTCGACCAGGAAGGTCTCGCCGGTCTGGGCCACCCGGCCGAGCACGCCGCGGCCCGGAACGACCCCCTCGGGGAACCGTGCCGCGGTCAAACCGAAGGACGAGATCAGCTCGAACCGGTCGGCTCCCGGGACCCGCTCGAACACTCCGAAGACCTCGGAACCGATCAGGTTGATCACGATCTCCTCGATCGCCTGCAGCACCTCGCGCCGGTCGAGGGTGCCGTGGAGCCGGTAGGTGGCCACGTAGAGATGGGCGAGATCGTTGTTGCGCCGCTCGACCTCCAGGAACTGGGCCGAGTACCAGTGGTTCTCCTTCTCCACCGAGCCGAGCTGCTGGTGCAACTGGTCCTGGGCCTGGCGAAAGCGATCCAGCTCACCCTCGGCCTCGGTCACCCGGCGGCGCAGGCCCTCGACGTCGTCCGTCAGCCGGCGCCGCTCGGCCTCGAGCTCGGCGCCCAGGCGGCGCAGCCGCTCGTTCTCGGTCAGGAGCTCTTCCATGTACCGCTGGGTGTCCTGACGGACGCGGTTGACGTAGGCCGCGGGCGTTCCTTCGCCGCTCTTGGGAGTTTCAGCCATGGGCCGCACCTAGGTAGTTCTGGACTTTGGCCAGAAGTTCGATGCTGTTGATCGGTTTCGTCACGTAGTCGGTACAACCGACCTCGTAGCCCCGTTCGACGTTGTGCCCCTCGCCGCGAGTGGTGACCATGATGATCGGCACCAGCCGGGTCGCCTCCTCCGCGCGGAGGCGCCGGCAGACCTCGAAGCCGTCCATCTTGGGCATGATGACGTCGAGCAGGATCAGGTCCGGCGACTCGGCCAGGGCCTTCGCCACCGCGTCCTCGCCGTTCGAGGCCTTGACCAGCCGGTAGCGGCTGCTCAAGATCATCTCCTCCATGAAGAGTGTGGTCATCGAGTCGTCCACGAGCAGAATTTTCTTATCGCTCATCGTTTTTCTTCTCCGAACCGTGGCCTCCCCGACCGACTCGACCCTTCCTACAAACCGAACAATGACGGCAAGATAGGCCTTTGAGATTAAACCCGGTATTACGCGGTCCCGGGCCGAAGGTTGCCGTCCGCAACATTCGTAAACTTAATGTTTGTTTATCATCGGACTAAAGAGAAGCGAGCGGTCGCTTCGCCCGCTTCGAGTTGCTCCGTCGGTCCTCACTTGGCTCCGTAGCGCTCGACCAGAATGCCTCGATGGTGGAGCTCGTGGCCGACCAGAATGATCCCGAGGGCGCGGACCGAGATCGGGTTGCCGTTGGCGGTGCCGCGGCGGGCGAGCGCGTCGCCGTCGAAGTGGCGGAACAGAGCGACGGTCGCCTGGCGGAGGAGACCGAGCTCGTCGATCAGGTCGGACAGCGTGCGGCGCTCGAAATGGCCGTTCGGCACGTAGAGGTTTTCGTCGAAGCCCGGCAGGGCCGTCGAGTCACCACGCCCGATGCGCAGCGCCCGGTAGGCGAAGATCCGCTCGGCATCGCACAGGTGGCCGACCACCTCTTTGATCGACCACTTACCGGGGGCGTAGCGGAACTCGGCCCGCTCTTCGCCGATGCGGCCGAGGAGCTCGCGGGTGGCGCGGCTCTCGCGGTCGAGCAGGTCGAGGACGTTGCCGGCGGGCACCTTGGCGATGTAGCCGGCGTAGAACGGGGCGAACTCGGATTCGTCGGGACGATCGAAGAAGGGATCGGGGGACATCGGTGGCTCCTTCGGTTAGGCCGGAATCAGACCACTCCGAGGGCCCGACGGCAAGCCAGCAGGGCCGAGCGCAGATAGGCGGCCACCTGCTCGCCCGCGCCGACCCCGAGGGCACGGCCGGGCAGGACCGCGGAGACGAAGTCCTGCCGATGCCAGTGCCCACCGCCGTCCAACGGGTCGAGGTCGGTGTCCGCCACCACGGGCCAGGGGCTCGCGTAGAAGTACGGCTCGGGGTAGTAGGAGTCGCCGGGGGACAGGCCGAACCCGATCGAGCGCGCCTCCCCGGCCGCGTCCTTGCCGAGGTCGATCGAGGTCGCGAGGTCGAAGTGGTGGGGCCAGATCCGCGCCGGCGAGGCGCTGGGATTCGCCTTCGCCACCGCTCGTACGAAGCGATCGCCGTTGCGGAACCAGCGAGCCAGTTCGGCCGACGCGGCGGCCGGAGGAGCGGCAAAGGGGGCGCCGTGGGCCAATGGGTGCTCGTCGATCTCGACGCTGGACGGCACGGGCGCGGTCGCGAGTCCGAGGGCTCGTCCCAGAGCCGACGCCGCCTCCGCCACGGTCAAGCCCGGCAGGTCGATCCGGCTCCGCAGATCCCCGCCGCCCCCGAGGACGCCCAGGGCCAGTCCTTCGAGGTGCGCCCCGGCCCGCAGGCCGCCCGCGGTCTCGGACCCCACGGCCCAACCGCCCGCCTCGAGGGTCAGGGCGATGTGCCCGAAGTCGCCGAGCGGCATCCGTGCCGAGCCCTCCCCCACCGCCCCCGCGATCCGCGCCGCCCACCAGGCCGGCAGCCGCGCCTCCCGCAGCGCTTCGACGGGCACACTGCCCACAACTTCCCAGGCGGCGATGGCTTGATCGATGGTCATGGTGGTCTCCCTGCTCTGCGATCTCGGTCTGGTGTCCCGCGAGGGATTGAAATCCCTCGCTACAAGCACGTCCCTCACGGGACGAAGAAGCGGCCAACTGCCGAAGCCGCACCCTCTCCTCGTCCCCCCAGGGGACGAATTCGTTAGCGAGGGATTTCAATCCCTCGCGCTGCTCCCGCCGGGCTCCAGGCCGTGCTGGTGGAGAAGACGAGACCACTCGTCCTCCGTCGACCGGTTTCGATGGTGCTCCTCCTGGTTCTCAATGTATCGACGCACTCGACCCAGAGAGCTCGCGCTCACGGTGAATGCCGCAAAGCCCTCTTGCCAGGCGAAGAAGCCCGGTTCTCCTCGAGATTCGTTGATCCAACGGGACGAGCTCCCCTTGATTGCCTTCATGACCCTTGCCAGAGAGGGCTCCGAACGCAGGGTCAAGGGGAGGTGAACGTGATCCTGCATTCCCCCGGCGACGACAAGCGTTCCCCCTTGAGCCCGCGCCACTGCTCCCATCAAGCCCCAAAGCTCCTCCATCCATCCCCGGTCGAGTAGCTGAAGGCGATTCTTCGTCGCAAACACTACGTGGTAGTAAAGCTGAGTGTAGGTCCTCGGCATGCCCCCTCTCCTCGTCCCCCCAGGGGACGAATTCGTTAGCGAGGGATTTCAATCCCTCGCGCCCTCGCCACGCGCTCATCGCCTCTGCCCGGCCCCCGGCACCGCCCGCGAGGGATTGAAATCCCTCGCTACAAGCACGTCCCTCACGGGACGAAGAAGCGGCCAACTGCCGAAGCCGCACCCTCTCCTCGTCCCCCCAGGGGACGAATTCACTAGCGAGGGATTTCAATCCCTCGTGTCGATCGAAGGCGGCCGGGATGAGCCCGGCCGCTAACGGAGCCCCCCTCAGTACCGCCAGCTCTTCACGTCCGCACCCGGCGGTGCCGTCTTCTCGATCCGCTTCAGGATGCGGTCGAGGTACATCGTGTGGTACCGCAACCGGGTCAGGTAGTTGGGGCTCTTCGGATCGCCGTTCCAGCAGTGCTCGGCGCGGTCGCCGTAGGCCACCTCGCCGCCGTAGTACGGGTCCTTGGTCGACTCGAGGAACTCTTCCATCAGGTACACGGCGTTGTTCAGGTAGTAGTTGTCCATGTCTCCGCAGTAGATGTGGAGCTTGCCCTCGAGCTTCGAACCCAGGTGTTTCCAGTCGCGGGCCAAGATGTGCCGAAGATCGTAGTGCTCTCGCCAGTAGGCGGCGACCTCATGGTCGATGACGCCCGTCCGCTTGTCGAAGATCCGCTTCGGGTAGCCATCGGGGCCGACCGGCGAATAGACCGCCTCCCAGATGTCGAACTGATCCCCCGAGCGGCTCTTGGTACCGAGCACCAGCTCGAGGTGGTTGTTGTCCTGAATCGTTCCTTGGACGTGGCCGAGGTAGTTCCGGTGACCTGGCCGGAGGGTGCGGGTGAACGGCCCCTGCGCGTAGTAGGCGTTCTCGTGCGCGTACAGGTCGATCGTCGTGTAGGCGCGGAAGTCGATCGGGTCCGGGCAGGCGCCGAAGGCCCCGTTGTACTCGTCGGGGTAGAAGATCTGGACCGCCAGAGCCTCCCAGCCGCCCGTCGAGCCGCCGTAGACGAAGCGCGCCCAGCCTTGGCCGAGGCCTCGGAAGCGGCGCTCGATCTCGGGGATCAGCTCGTAGGTGATGGCGTCGCCATAAGGCCCGAGGTTCTCCGAATTGACCGCGTAGGAGTCGTCGTAATAGGGGTTCGCGTGCTGGATCTCGATCGCCAGGAAGCGCGGAAAGCCGGGCGACTGCCACTTCTGGTGGAAGGCGTAAGCCTCCTCCTGCTGGATGCGGTTGTAGCCCGAGATCTTGAACCGGTCGCTCCAGTCCGGCTCGAGCTTCGGGTCCGGCGGCTCGGTCCGCCAGCCGCCGAAATCGGACGGGAAGTGCCCGTGCATGATCATCAACGGGTACCTGGCCTCCGGGTGCTCGTCGAAGCCGGCAGGAAGCAGCACGTGGGCGCCGAGCTTCATGGGCCGGCCCCAGAACTTCGTCAGGCGCGGACTCTCGATCTCGATGTGCTTGATCCACCGGGTGTCCGCGGGCCGTGGAATCGGTGGGATCTCCTGATCCAGGGTCAGCGTCGCGAGCCCGGCCAGCCTCGGGTCCACCCGCAGCTCGACGGGCTTCGAGTACAGATTGCCCGGGGCGAGGTTCCAGTGCTGGCCCTCGCCGCGGTCCATGGGCAGCTTGACCACGTGGCCATCGGCCCGGTGGAAGGTCTCGTAGCGATGGAGCACGGCCTGCACCCAATACTTCCCCGGCGGCACGTCCGCGAGACTGGCGATCGGGTACCCGAAGGCGTCGGCGCCGATCGTCACCGTCTGCTCCGGCACCCAACCCTCGACGTCGATCCCCACCACCTCGATGGCCGCGGTCCCGGCCGCCACCTGGAAGCGCGGCTCGGAGTCGCCGTTCGGGGTCAGGAGCAGGATCAAGCGACCGTCGAGGGGCGCGGCGCTACGCTCGGCCGGGTACTTCAGCAGGAACCGGGCACCGCCGGCCTGGGCCGCGAGGGGTGCCGCAGAGAGCGTCAGAAGGAGCCCCGCGCAGAGCACGGAGAGCGAGGGACAACGCATGGGAGCCGTCCTTTCTGAGGAGAACGACTCGAGTATATCGGGCGATCAGCGCCCCCTTCTTCTCCGCCTGCTCCGCGCCCTCCGTGGCCAGCCGTGATTCAGACCTCGTCCAACCCCTTCTTTCGCGGCGCCCGTCCCGCCCTCATCAACGCCTGGCTCAGCAGGTACTCGATCTGACTGTTGACGCTGCGCAGCTCGTCGTCCGCCCAACGCTTGAGGGCGTCGTAGACGGCAGGGTCGATGCGCAGCGGGTACGACTTCTTCTCGGCCAAGGGCGAACCTCAAGAATGGAGCGAGCCGGTGTTGATCACGGGCTGGGCGTGGCGATCGCTGCACAGCACCACCAGCAGATTGCTGACCATGGCGGCCTTGCGCTCCGAGTCGAGCTCCACCATGTTCTTCTCGGCGAGCATCTCGAGGGCGTGCTCGACCATGCCCACCGCACCCTCGACGATCTTCGATCGCGCCGCCACCACTGCCGAAGCCTGCTGGCGCTGGAGCATGGCCGCCGCGATCTCCTGGGCGTAGGCGAGGTGCGAGATCCGCGTGTCGATCACCTCGACCCCGGCCTGGGACAGGCGGTCTTGGACCTCGATGCGCAGCTGGCCGGAAATTTCCGCGGTGTGGCTCGAGAGGGCGATCTCGCCCGACTTGTGGGCGTCGTAGGGGTAGCCGGTGGCCAGGTTGCGCAGGGCGGCCTCGCTCTGGACGCGCACGAAGTCCTGGTAGTCGTCGACATTGAACAGGGCCTCCGCCGAGTCCACCACCCGCCACACCACCACCGCGCCGATTTCAATGGGGTTGCCCGAGTTGTCGTTGACCTTGAGCTTCGAGGTCTCGAAGTTCCGGGTGCGCAGCGACACCTCCTGCTTGCCGTAAAAGGGGTTGGACCAGCGCAGGCCCGGCTCCCGCACCGTGCCGCGGTACTCACCGAACAGTTGGAGCACCCGCGCCTGATTCGGCTGCACCTGGAAGAGCCCTGCCAGACCCAGCATAGCGACCGGGATCGTCAGGCAGCCGAGGACGATCGTCGCCACGGAGCCCCTCGTCGCCCCCCAGATCACCAGGGCGACCGCACTCGCGAGAACGGTTAGCCAGAAGATCAACATCGCGAAGCCCGAGCGGACGGACAGAAGACGCTCTTTCATGGATCGATTCCTCCCTTGGGGTCATCCATATCAGAGTGATATCATTGTGGGATCATTTCCGTCAAGGGGGACGGAATTCTCGGGCTAGCGGTACACAGGCGTAACTCATGGTAGACTCCGCCACGCTGTTTCCCGACGACCCCCAAAAGGAGAATCTCGATGCCGAAGCTCAAGCACGCTCTCGTCCTCTTTCTCTTGCTCCTCTCCCCCCTCGCCGCCGTTGCCCAGGATCAGGGTGGCGGGGCCGAAGAACAGGCCATGATGGCCGCGATGATGGCGGCCATGACCCCGGGCGCTCCTCACCACGAGCTCGCCAGTCGGGCCGGAGAGTGGAAGATGACCTCGACCTTCTGGATGGACCCGTCCCAGCCCCCCATGGTCACTCCCGGCACCGCCCACCGTGAGCCCATGCTCGGCGGCCGCGTGCTGGTCGAGAAGGTCACCGCCTCCATGATGGGCATGCCCTTCGAGGGCTACGGCATGACCGGCTACGACAACGCCTCGGGCAAGTACTGGACGACCTGGAACGACAACATGTCGACCGGCCTCGTCCACGGCATCGGCACCCGCGGCGCCGACGGCAAGGTGACTTACGACGCCTCCATGGTCGACCCGATGTCCAAGCAGACCATCAAGGTCCGGATGGTGATCACCGAGACCGCCGACACCGAGCTCATGGAGTGGTGGGAGACCCGCGACGGCAAGGAGTTGAAGACCATGGAAGTGAAGCTCGAACGGGTGAAGTGAGTCGGCTTTCGAGCGCGGGCCGGGCGGCCGGCGGCTCCGGCCGCCCGGCCCGGTCCGCCGGGGACTGGTAGAGTCCGCCCGTGACCACCGCACCCACGGATCTTTTCCTCAACCTCACGCCCGATCGCGTGCTCGAGGCCGTCGAAGCCGCCGGACTGGCCACCAACGCCGTCTGCTACCCGCTGAACGCCTACGAGAACCGGGTCTACGAGGTGGAGCTCCTGGACCGCTCGCGAGTCGTCGCCAAGTTCTACCGGCCCCAGCGGTGGACGGCGCAGCAGATCCTCGAGGAGCACGACTTCCTGGCCGAGCTCGCGGCGGAGGAGATCCCCGTCTGCACCTTCAAGCCGTTTCCGGGCGGCGGAACTCTGCGCTCGATCGAAGGGATCTTCTACGCCGTCATGGATCGCCGCGGCGGTCGCGCCCCGGACGAGGTGACCGGGAGCTTGGCAGCGCGTTTGGGGCGCCTGGTCGCGCGGATCCACAACGTCGGGGCCCGGCAGCCCTCTCACCACCGGCCGCGGCTCGACTCCACCACCTATGTCGATGACAACCTGGCTTGGCTCGAGGCCCACGGGACGATTCCCGCCCCCTACGATCGCAGCTACTTCGAGATCGCCCAGGAAGTGGCCGCGCTCCACGACGAGCGCGCTCGCGGGCTGGCGGTCCAGCGGATCCACGGCGACCTCCACCTCGGCAACCTGCTCGAGCGCGACGGCCTGCTCACCGCCCTCGACTTCGACGACATGGTGACGGGACCGCCCGTGCAGGACCTCTGGCTGGCCCTGCCCGGCCGCGACGCCGAGACCCTCGCCCTGCGGGAGAGCTTCCTCGAGGCTTACCGGGAGCTGCGCGAATTCGATCGCCGCAGCCTGCGCCTGATCGAGCCCCTGCGTGGCCTGCGCATCGTCAATTACACCGCCTGGCTGGCGCGCCGCTGGCACGATCCCTTCTTCCCCCAGGCATTCCCCCACTTCGGCACCGAGTCCTACTGGGAAACCGAGATCGCGGCCCTGGTCGAAGTCGTGGCGGTGGCCCGCGGCGAGCGCGAACCGGTCGGGGCGGGATCGAGCCCCGATGAGGAAGCGCCGGTCGAGGAGGAACCGACACTCACGAATCGGGACTATTTCTGGGATTGGGAAGATCGCTGACGGGCTCTATACTTCTTGGTTACCATGGCAGTCCTTCGCGGCACGATCACCCTGCTGACCGCCCTCACGGCGGTTCCGCTCCTCGCTCAACCCGGCACCGGTACCCTGCGCGTGGCCCTGACCGGCGCCAACTCCGGCTCCTGCGGCTCCGTGGCCTCGCCTTGCCAGACCCTCCAGCAGGCCATCCAGCTGGCCGTAACCGGCGATCAGATCCTCGTGGCAGGGGGCACTCACCTCTACAACGTCGCCGTCGCCAACCCCTGCACCAGCTCCCTGGGCACTCCGGCGGTGATCTGCGTCCTCAACAAGGACGTGACGATCCGCGGCGGCTTCTCCACCGCTGATTGGGTGACCCCGAACCCGGGGGCCAACCCCACGATCGTCGACGGCGAGAACGCCCGGCGGGTCATCCAAGTGATCCAGACCGCGGTTGGCCAACCGGCCGCCGGACTCACCCTGACCGACTTCACCGTCCGCAACGGACGGGTGGTGGGGGCCAGCTCCGGAACCGACGCCGCCACCTTCGCTTTCGGTGGCGGGCTCCTGGCCGACGCCGCCCGCGTGGTGATTCAGCGAGTGGCGTTCGAGAACAACCTCGCCCTCGGCGGCTCGACCTCCACGGTGTACGGCGGCTCGGGGGCCGGCGGCGGCGCAGCTCTGCGTGCTTGCCTGGCGGGCACGACTTTCGAAGACGCCTCCTTCACGACCAACACCGCCCAGGGCGGCGCCGGACCTACGCGTGGCGGCTTCGCCGTGGGTGGCGGCCTGTTCGTGTACGACTCCGAGTTTCTCGGCATCCGCTTGACCCTGACCGGTAACGACGCCCTGGGGGGAGACAGCCCGGGCACCGGCACCGACGGCTCGGGGTTCCAGGCCGACGCCCTGGGCGGCGGAGTGGCGTTCCAGGTCGGCACCAACGCGATCGTCCGCGGCGTGGTGGCCACGGGCAACGAGGCCATCGGCGGCGACGCGAGCGCGAGCTCGGGCACCGCGGCCGGCGCCTTCGGCGGGGCGGTTTATGCCGAGGGCTCGGTATCGCCGGGCTTCGCCACCTCGGTCACGATTTTCGACGCCGAGCTGGTCGGCAACGCGACTCGGGGGGGTGCGGCCAGGAACGGCGGGCTAGCCGCCGGCGGAGCGGTGATGACCGCCGACTCGACGCTCGACCTCTCCCGTTTCGTGGCCCACTCGAACGACTCCCTCGGGGGCGACGCCAGCGGTGGCGCGGGCGGGCCGGCGGGCGGCGGCGGCCTCTATCTTTCCCACTTCTCGGGATCGGACACGATCACCCTCGCTCACGGTGTCGTCGCCGGGAACCACACCGCCCTGGGAACGGGGACGATTACCGGCGGCGGCGGCGGCGGCCTCTTCCTCCAGGGCGTGACCGCCACCCTCGACCACCTGACCCTCGACGACAACTCGCTCGGAGGGGCGGGAATGCAGGGCAACGCCATGGTTCTCCTGGCTGGCCTCTCTGGCGCCAACGTCCAGCTACGCTGGTCGGCGATCACCGGACACACCGCTCCCGGCGCGCCCGCGGTTCACGTCCAGTCCGGCAACACCGTCACCTACACGACCGGGCTCTGGAGCGGCAACAGCGACAACTCCAATCAGGGGGACGGCGGCGCGGGGACGTTCGTCAATTCGGGTGCCATGACCGGCGTGGCGGACCTCGACTACACCTCGCCCGGCCTGCCGAGCTTCGACTACCACCTGCTCGCGACCTCGCCCGCCCTCGATGCCGCCACCGGCAGCGCCGCCCTGGTCGACTTCGAGGGTCACCCACGCAGCTCACCGGACATCGGAGCCGATGAGCTCATCGCCGGGTTGATTTTCGCGGACGGCTTCGAGACGGGGGACCTGACGGGATGGAACTGAGCCTCGCCGTACCCCCGTTCGGCCGTCGCACGGCTGGAATGGGGGTCTCCGTCTTCGCCGAGATCTCGCGCCTCGCCCAACTCCACGCCGCGGTCAACCTGGGCCAGGGCTTCCCGGACTTCGACGGCCCGGAGCTCGTCAAGGCCGCTGCGCGGGAAGCCATCGCGGCCGGGCACAATCAGTACTGCCGCACCTTCGGCATCCCCGAGCTGACTCGCGCCGTGGCCGACCACGAGGAGCGCTTCTGGGGCACGCCCTACGATCCGGAGCGCGAAGTCACCATTACCTCGGGCGCCACGGAAGCGATCTACACGACGCTCCAGGCCATCCTCGACCCCGGCGACGAAGTGGTGCTTTTCGAGCCGTTCTACGACTCCTACCGGGCGAGCGTGACCCTCGCCGGCGGCGTGCCGCGGGTCGTCACCTTGCACGACCCCGACTTCGCCTTCGATCCCACGGCCCTCGCCGCCGCGATCGGTCCGCGTACCCGGGCGATTCTGGTCAACACTCCCCACAACCCGACCGGCAAGATCTACACCCGAGACGAGCTCGAGCTTGTGGCCGACCTATGCCGGCGGCACGACCTGATCGCGATTTCGGACGAGGTCTACGAGCACCTGGTGTTCACCGGCGAGCACGTGCCCCTGGGCTCCCTACCCGGCATGCGGGAGCGGACGATCAAGGTCTCCTCGGCGGGCAAGACCTTCAGCTTCACCGGCTGGAAGATCGGCTGGACCTGCGCTCCGCCAGAGCTGACCGGCGCCATCCGAGCCGTTCACCAGTTCGTGACGTTCTGCCACGGGACGCCCTTCCAGTACGCCATCGCCCAGGCGCTCGCGGCCGACGACGCGTTCTTCACGGGCTTTTTGGCCGACTACCGCGCCCGCCGAGACAAGATCTGCCACGGCCTGGCCGAGGTGGGCTTCGGCGTCCGGGAGCCCGGCGGCACCTACTTCGTGCTGGCCGACCTGCGGCCCCTCGGCTACGACGACGACGTGGAGTTCTGCGGGATGCTGCCCGAGAAGTTCGGAGTGGCGGCCATTCCACCGACCGCCTTCTACGAAAACCGCGCGGCCGGCCGGCACCTGGTCCGCTTCGCCTTCTGCAAGACCGACGCGGTGCTCGACGAGGGCCTGCGCCGGCTAGCGCGCTTGCGCCCGCGCGAAGGAGCCCGATGAGAGTCGCCGCCCTCCAGGTCGATTGTGTCTGGGAAGACGCCGCGACCACCTGCCGCCGGGTCGCCCCGTGGATCGCCACCGCGGCCGCGGGCGGCGCCCGCCTGGCGGTCCTGCCGGAGATGTTCGCCTGCGGCTTCTCGATGGACACCGCGAAGGTTGCCGAGCCGCCGGAGGGGCCCACCACGGTCTTCTTGCGCGAGGAGGCAGCGAAACATGGCCTGTGGCTGGGCGGCACCGTGCCCGAGCGCAGCCCGGAAGCCGAGCGGCCGGCCAACACGTTTGTCCTGGCCGGCCCCGGGGGTGAGCTTCACCGCTACCGCAAGATCCGCCCGTTCACCCCGGCGGGCGAGAAGGAAGCCTTCGATTCCGGCTTCGAGACCCTGACCGTCGAAATCCCCGACGGCGCAGCAACCTTACGGGTCACTCCGTTCATCTGCTACGACCTGCGGTTCGCGGACCTGTTCTGGGATCTCGCCGAAGCCACCGATCTCTTCGTCGTTCCCGCCAACTGGCCCGAGACTCGGCGGCATCATTGGAAGGCTCTCCTCGTCGCCCGAGCGATTGAGAATCAAGCCTTCGTTCTCGGCGTCAACCGCGTCGGCACCGGCGGCAACCTGCGCTACACCGGCGACAGCCGCATCGTCGACCCCCTCGGCGAAGAGCTCGCCGCCGGCGCCCTTGGCGAGACGGCGCTGTTCGCCGAGGTCACCGCGGAGCGCGTGGCCCAGGTCCGGAGGGAGCTGCCCTTCTTGGCGGATCGGACGTAGGAGCCGTGGCCGCAGGCCTCAACCGCTCAAAACTTCCGCATCAGGCCCACCACGATCCCTTGGACTTTGACGTCGTGGGCGGGAACGTAGATCGGCTCCATGTTGGGATTGGCGGGCTGGAGACGGACCCTCCGGCCCTCGGGGTAGATGCGCTTCAGGGTGGCTTCGCTGCCCACGAGGGCCACCACCATCTCGCCGGCGTCGGCCTGATCGCGGCGCAGGACGACGACGTAGTCGCCGTTGTGGATGCCCTCCTCGATCATCGAGTCGCCCACGACGCGCAGAACGTAGTGCTCGCCCGCGCGGCCGGCGATCAGGTGGGAAGGTACCGCCAGGGTCTCGTGGCCGCTGACCGCCTCGATCGGCTTGCCGGCAGCGATGCGCCCCAGGAAGGGCAACTCGTGATCGACCGTGGCCTCGGCGCCGCGCAGCACCCGCACCAGCTCGATGCCCCGCTTCTGGTTCTGGTCGCGACGCAGAAAGCCCTTCTCCTCGAGCAACTTCAGGTGTTTGTAGACGGTGCCGTAGGAGGTGTAGCCGAAACGCTCGCAGATCTCGCGGTGGGTGGGAGAAATCCCGCGCCGATCCCGGAACTCGTTGATGAAGTCCAGGATCTCTTTCTGGCGGTCGGTGAGGTAGTCTTTGACCTCGCGTGTCATGCCGCGGATGTTAGGCGGTAACCCAGCGTAAGTCAAGTGTTTGTCTCGCAAAGTCCAGATCGGACCCTCCGGGGCCGTCCGTTTTCCGTTCCCTGCTAAACTCCGCGCCCCGGCTCGACCGGTGCGAGATCCGGATGCAAGTTCCGATGGAAGCCCCGACGTCTGCCACGCTGCAGCAACATCGCCTCGCCAACGGCCTGCGGGTCGTGCTTCATCCTGATCCCCGGCTGCCGCTCGTGGTGGTCAACCTCTGGTACCACGTGGGCTCGAAGAACGAGCGGCCCGGTCGCACCGGCTTCGCGCACCTGTTCGAGCACATGCTCTTCCAAGGAAGCGCCCACGTGCGGGATACGGATCACTTCCGGTTCATCCAGCAGGTCGGCGGCGTGGCGAACGGCTCGACCTGGTTCGACCGCACCAACTACTACGAGACCTTGCCGTCCCACGAGCTCGGTCTCGGCCTGTGGCTCGAATCGGACCGCATGGGCTTCATGCTGCCCGCCCTGACCCGCGAGAAGCTCGAGACCCAGCGCGCCGTGGTCATGAACGAGCGACGCGAGCGGGTCGACAACCAGCCCTACGGTCGGGCCTCGGAGCGTCTTTCGGAGCTGCTCTACCCCGCGGGACACCCGTACCGCTGGCCGGTGATCGGCACGATGGAGGACATCGCGGCGGCCACCCTCGAGGACATCCAGCAGTTCTTCACCACTTTCTATGCCCCCGCCAACGCGGTGCTCACTCTCGTGGGCGACTTCGAGCCCGCGGCGGCGCTCCAGGTCATCGAGGACTATTTCGGGCCCCTGCCCGGCGGGTTCGAGTCGGCACCGGTGGCGAATCCGGACCTGCCGGCGAGCGGCGAGACCCGCGACGTGCTGGTCGACGAGGTCCGGCTGTCGCGGCTCTACCTGGCCTTTCCGGCACCGCGCCACGGCGACCCGGAATGGTACTCCGCCGAACTCTTGGTTCAGATCCTGACCGGCGGTAAGTCGAGCCGCCTCCACGAGGAACTGGTCTACCACCGCGAGCTCGCTCGCAGCCTGTCGAGCTCGGTCCTGCCGACCGAGCTGCCGGCCCACTTCACCATTGCCGCCACGGTCAATCCGCGGGTTGCGGAGGACGAGCTCGAGCGGCTGATCCTGGCCGAGCTCGAACGGCTGGCCACGGCCGGGCCGAAGCCCGAGGACCTCGAGCGAGCCCGCAACCAGGCCGCCACGGCCCACGCTGGCATGCTCCAGACCCTCGATGAGCGGGCCGACCTGCTCGCTCTCCACGCCACCTACCACGGCGATCCGGCGGGCACCTTCCGCGAGGCCGCGGCCTACGAACAAGTCACCGAGGAGGACGTCCGGCGCGCGGCGGAACGCCTGGTCACCGGTGCGCGCGCGGTGCTCACCGTCGTCCCCCGGCAGGTGGCCGCTTGAGCACCCGGCCGACCGTGGGCTCCGCCTCGGCCCTCGACCGGACCGGACCTCCGCGGAGCGGGTCCCTCCGGCCCTACGAGTTCCCCTCCTTCGAGCGCCATCGCCTCCCGAACGGCATGACCGCGCTCCTGGCCCCGATTCCGGCGGCGCCGCTGCTGAGCCTCGAGCTGGCCTTCCCCGCCGGCGGCGAGCACGAGGCGTCGGGCCTTGCCGGCCTCGCGTCCCTGACTGCCGGGTTGCTCGACGAGGGCACCGAGCAGCGCGACGCTCTCGGGGTGGCCGCCCACGTGGAACGGCTCGGTGGCCAGCTCTCGGCCGCCGCCAACTGGGACCTGGGTGCCCTCGAGCTCGAGCTGCTGCCGCGCCATCGGGTGGCGGCCCTCGACCTGCTCGCGGAGATCGCACTCTCGCCGAGTTTCGACCTCGACGAGATCGAGCGCGCTCGCCGCAACCGGATCACCGATCTGCTGCGCCGGCGCGATCGCCCCGGGCAGGTCGCCGCCGATCAGCTGGCGCGGACCTTGTTCGGTCCGCGAACCTACGGTTTGCCCCTCGAGGGCACGCCCGATTCGATCGAGCGGCTGGCGCGAGAGGACGTGTTGGCCTTCTACCAGCGGCACTACACCCTGGGCGGCGGCGTGCTTCTCGCGGCCGGCGACTTCGACCCGGCGGCCCTGGCCGACGAGATCGCGGCCCGGTTTTCGGCCGCGGCTCCCGCGCCGCCCCCGCGCCCGCCGAGCCCTGCGACGACGGATCCACCTCACCGCCGGGTGGTGGTCGTCGACCGGCCCGGTAGCGCCCAGACCGAGCTCCGCCTCGGCCACCTCGGTCCTAGCCGGCTGGACCCGGAGTGGCCCGGCCTGACCGTTCTCAACACCTTGTTCGGGGGCAAGTTCACGAGCCGGATCAACCTCAATCTGCGCGAGGTGCACGGTTACACCTACGGCGCCACGAGCCGCTTCGCCGCCCGCCTCGGGCCGGGCTTTCTGAGCATTTCGGCGGCCGTGGCGACACCCCAGGCCGCCGCCGCCGTGGGCGAGATCCTCCGGGAAATGGAGCGCCTGCGGTCCGAGCCGGTCACCGGCGAGGAGCTGGCGGATACCCGTAGCTACCTGCTCGGCGTCTTCCCCTACACCCTGCAAACCACGGCGGGTGTCGTCCAGCACCTCGAGTCGCTGGCGATCTTCGGCTTTCCAGACGATTTCTACAGCCGCGAGCGCTACTGGGGCCGTCTCGAGTCGGTCACCCTGGAGCAGCTCTCCTCCCTCGCCCAGCGCCACTTCCGGCCCGATCAGGCCGCCATCGTGGCGGTCGGCCCGGCGGCCGAGCTGGTGCCGCAGTTGGATGAGCTGGGAGCCGTGGAGGTGGTGGTCGGCTAGGGGGAAGCGGGTGACGGGAGATGGGCGCCTTGCAGGGAAACGGGCGACGCGTGCGTCGCCCCTACTCTAAGCGCGCCGTCAAGTTCCATGCCGCATCCAGCCGTGCCACCAGCTTTCGGGCGCCGCCGGCGAGGAAGTTTCCCGACAACATCACGGTGTTCGAGGGCGCTTTGCCGTCCGACCGCGCCACCCAGACCTTCAACTCGACGCTGCCCGGATCGATCTTGAACCGGTTCGTGACGCGCCCGACCACGGCTTCACCGCGTTTGCCCCGGAAGTCGAAGGGTTCCTGGGAGAGCCGCGAGTTGTTGAGGTAGATCACGAGGGACCCCTTGGGAACCTCGGTGGTGAATTCGAGCTCGAGGGCCGAGTCCGTGGCCACGGGCGGCGCGGGTTCGGTGGCGATTTCCGGTGCGGGCTCGGTCGTGGGGGTCGCGGCGACTTCGGGCTCGGTCGGGGTCTCGGTCTCCGGAGGACGCCCCATGCGCGTCAGCTCGCCGGTCGCACGGCGGACCAGCTGCTGGGCCTCGGCATTGTCGGGATCGACCATGAGGACGTGGCTGGCGGCCTCCCGGCTGTCCCGCCAGCGGCGGTCCCGGGCCGCCTGGCGGGCGGTCTCGAGCTCGGTGGCGATGGCGGTTTCCCGCTCGACCGCCTGGTTCTGGCTCAACGCCGTGGCGGAGGTCTCGAGATCCTTGATCCGTTCGCCGATCACCGCCAGGCCGGGCGCCAGATGGCGCGCGCCCCGCAACGTCGCCAAGGCCGACAGAGGCTGGCCGGACTCGTACTCGAAGGCCGCCTTGCGCAGCAGCGGCAGGACCAGGAGTCGCTGGCGGTGTTCCGCGGTGACCGCCGGGATCGAGAGGTCGGCTTCGTTCGACGCCCAGAAAGCCAGGGGACCGAAGATACCGAGCCCCACCGCGACGGCACCCACGGCCAGCACCAACCACCGAAGCAGAGGCAGCTTCTTGCCCGCGGGCTGGGCGACAGGAGTTTTCGGCGGGGCGGCGGCGGGCGTGGCCGGCAGGACGAAGGTCGGTGCCGCGGCCGACGGTGCGACCGGGGCCGACACCGGGGCGGTCGGAGCGGGCACTGGAGCGGTCGGGGCGGGCACGGCCGGCAGTACGGTGGTCGGCGCCTGGGATGGACTGGGAGGCACGGGCGGCGGAGCCGCAAGGGGGATCACCGGCAGCACCGTGGTCGGCGCGCTGCTCGGCACGGGCGGCTCTGGAGCCGGCGGTGGCGGGGTGATCGGCGGCGGCGGGGTGCTCGGCGGGGCGATCGGGAGCGCGGCGGTGTCCGCGACCTCCAGGGGCTCGGCGGGCATCGCCGGCAGCACCATCGTCGGGGCCGAGGCCGCGGGCAACGGCGGCGGCATCGGCAAGGCCTTCGGATCGATCACCTGGGTCTCGTTGAGCCGCTCCTGGCCCTTGATCTGGTTCACCACCCGGCGCACGTCCTCGGCCATCTCGCCGGCCCGCGGATAGCGCGCCGCCGGGTCCTTGGCCAGTGCCTTCAACAGCACCCGCTGCAATCCCTCGGGCAGGCCCTTGACGTGGTCGTCGAGAGGGGTGAAGGGCTCGTAGACGATCTTGTGGGTCACCGCGGTCAGGTTCTCGCCCTTGAACGGCTTGTCGCCGGCCAGCATTTCATAGAGCACCACGCCCAGCGAGAAGATGTCCGCGCGGTGATCCGTGGTCTCGCCTTTGATCTGCTCGGGCGCCATGTAGTTCGGCGTGCCGATCAGCTGGCCGTCGTGGGTGAGGTTGGTGGCGGCCTCGAGCCGGGCGATGCCGAAGTCGGTGATCTTCACTTCCCGGTTGACGTCGATGAGGATATTGGCGGGCTTGATGTCGCGGTGGACGACGCCGTGGGAGTGGGCGTAGTCGAGGCCGTCCGCCACCTGGGCGATGACCTCGGCCACGAACTCGAGCTCCAGCCGTTTCTCCTCCTGCAGGATCTGCTTGAGGTTCGTCCCCCGGACGTACTCCATGGCGATGAACGAGCCGCCGGTGCCGTCGTTTTCGACCACGTCGTGGATCGTCACCAGCCGGGGATGGGACAGGATGCCGGCACTCTGCGCCTCGCGGAAGAACCGCGCGCGGAACTGCTCGAGCTCCTTGTCGCCCACCGAGAAGTGGACCCGAAACGTCTTCAGGGCGACCAACCGGCCGATCAGCGGGTCCTTGGCGAGGTACACGACGCCCATGGCACCGCGCCCGATCTCGTCGAGGATCTTGTAGCGGCCCAAAATGGCCGGCGTGGTCTGACTCATGACGAAGGCCCCCGCATTCTCTAAGGGATTCTAGCTCAGGGCCGGAAGGTCGCCGAGCAGTGGGGACCTTCCCACACGGTGACTTCACTCAAGCCCGCGGCCGGCAACCGGGCGGCGATCTCGGAGAAAAAGAAGGCCGCGATCCGCTCGGTGGTCGGAGAGACGCGATCGAAGGGCGGCACGATGTTCAAGTCCTGGTGGTCGAACCGGGCCGCCACCTCGCGCAGCACCGCGCGCACCGCCACGAAGTCGAACCCCATGCCCTCGGCGTCGAGCTCGGCGGCCTCGAGAGCCACTTCGACCTGCCACGAATGTCCATGGGCCGGCTCCGGCCGGCCGCGGTAGGAGGTCAGGTGGTGGGCCGCCTCGAAGCCCTCGCGAACTCTCAGTACGAAGGGCATCGGCTCAACCCGCGTTGCGTTCGGACAGAAGTTGCTCGACTCGGGCCACGACCATCTCGAGAGCCACCTTGTTGGCCCCGCCCTCGGGGATGATCACGTCCGCGTACCGTTTGGACGGCTCGACGAACTCGAGGTGCATGGGCCGCACGCTGGATTCGTACTGGTTGAGGACATCGACCACCGTCCGGCCGCGCTCGAGCAAGTCCCGGCGCAGGCGCCGGATGAGCCGGATGTCCGAGTCGGTGTCGACGAAGATCTTGAAGTCGAGGAACTGCCGCACCTCGGGCTCGACGTAGAGCAGCAGGCCCTCGAGCAACACCACCGGCTGGGGCCGCACGAGGCGGGTCTCCTTGCTGCGCCGGTGGGAGGCGAAATCGTAGATCGGCACTTCGATGGACCGGCCCGCGGCCAGCTCGCGCAGATGGTGCACGAGCAGCTGGTTGTCGAGCGAGGCGGGATGGTCGAAGTTGTGGGCCGCCGGGTCCTTGCCCTCGCCCCACACGATGTCTAAGTAGTAGCTGTCCTGCTCGAGGAACGCGATCCGCGACTCCCCCACCGCGTCGAGAATGGCCCGTGCCACGGTCGTCTTGCCGGAGCCGGAGCCACCGGCCACTCCCAGGAACGTCGGTCGAATCACCATGAGGCGGCAAGGGTATCCCAACGCCCCCGCGTCTGGAGAGGTCGCGACCCTCGGAGTGCTCACCGTTGGCAAGCAGGGCAGTAGAAGGTGCTCCGATTTGCGTGAACCATCCGCCGGATCGGGGTTCCGCAGCGCGGACAGGGCTCGCCCTCGCGGCCGTAGACGGCGAGGGAAACCTGGAAGTAGCCGCTTTCGCCGCGGCCATCGACGAAGTCGTTCAACGTCGTTCCACCCTGGCGGATCGCGTCCCCGAGCACCGCCACGACCTGCGCGGCCAGCGTGTCCCACCGCGACCGCGCTATTCGCGCCACCGAGCGCGACGGGTGGATGCCCGCGCGCCACAGCGCCTCGCAGGCGTAGATGTTGCCCACCCCAACCACCACCCCCGCGTCCATCAGAAACCCCTTCACCGGCCCGCGCCGCCCCAGGGCCGCCGCGGCCAGCGTCGCGCCGTCGAAGCCGTCCACGAGCGGCTCCGGGCCGAGGTCGGCGAAATGACGATCGGACGGCAGAGCAGCCGTCTCCGCTACGAAGGCCAATCCGAACCTCCGCGGGTCCACCAGCCGCAAAGCCTGCCCGGAGGACAGCGCGAAGCGCAGATGCTCGTGAGCCACCCGCGCCGCCCCGGCCGGCACGAGCGTCAACTGGCCGCTCATGCCGAGGTGGACGACGAGCGTGCGACCGCCAGAGAGATCGATCAGCAGGTACTTCGCTCGCCGCCGCAGGCCGAGGATGCGCGCCCCGGAGAGCACATCGAGGGAGGGGTGGTCGAGCGGCTCGCGGAGCTTCGGGGACAGGACGGAGACGGAGCGGATTTCGTCCCCGACCAGGAGGGGCTCGAGGCTGAGACGGAGGACTTCGATTTCAGGCAACTCGGGCACGGTGGGGATGGTAGCGCGGGACGGTGGGCGGACACGTTGGTCCGCCCCGACGGAAATTGGTCGATGACGAAAGATCGTAGGGGCGACGCATGCGTCGCCCCTACGGAATCCGACGGCGTCGATCGTCCGGGCCTTCGACCCACGCAGGCCGCAGCCGCTGTAGGGGCGGACCAGCGTGTCCGCCCGGGGCGGGGCGCGGGCCGTCATCGTCGACTATTCGTCGGGCGGACCGAATCGCCCATTGGTGGATCTACCGGAGTAGCCTCCCGAAAAACCGCCGCCGCTCGGGCAAAGCCCCGAGCGGCGCTTCGGACCCGCCCCCGCCCGGGGCCGGCGGGCGCATCCGCGCCACGGCCGGCCCGGGCTCCCCACTTGAACCTGGGGCTCCGCCCCCTCAACCGGGCGCAGCCACCTGACCTCGGGCGAGGCGGAAGCCGAGGAGGCCCCAGCGGTACGACGGGACGTCCCTCCCGCGGTACGCCGCACGCACGAACCGCGCGAACGAGTACCACGAGCCGCCGCGGAAGACCCGGTCCGTGCCCTCTTGGAGCAAAGGGTCGCGGACTCGCGTCGTTGGGTAGGGCCCGGCGGCGTCTCCGGTCCACTCGAAGACGTTGCCCAACAAATCCGCGAAGCCCCAGGAGTTCCGGCTCTTGCCCCCCACCGGGTGAGTTCCGCACCGGCTCGAGGAAAACTACTTCTCGGGCCAACCCGAGCAGTCGACGCCGCCTTCGTAGGCCACGCTGCTGTTGCCGCCGTACCAGGCGATTGGGTCGAGCTCCGGACCGTTTCTTTCACCAAGGATGCGCAGAGCTCCGGTGTAGATCGCCGGCGACACGTCCCTGCCCGCGGGTACCGCACGGGCCGCCACCTCCCATTCGGCTTCGCTCGGCAGGCGATATCCCGCGCACTGCAAGCCGCGGAAGGTGGCGGACTGGCACTCGTAGTCGGCACTCCCGAGCGTCCCCGTGCATCCGTCGTAGCACTTCTCGAGCCCCTGTTTCGCCGAGAGCAGGTTCGCGAAAGTGACCGCTTCCCACCAGCTGACATGCTCCACCGGGCAGTCATCCCCGCAGGCCGTGAAAGCGGAGAGGTTCTTCGGCACCAGAGCCTTCCATTGCCTCTGGGTGACTTCGGTCTCGCCGAGCCAGAAGCCGCGAGACAGCTCGACCTGGTGCCGGCGCTCGTCGTCGAATCGCCCGTCCTCGCCTTCGGGACTCCCAATCCAATACGTTCCCCCGGGTACGAACCGCAGGCGCATGCCGAGGGGACCTTCGAGGACGGTCCCGGCAAGGGGCTCGATCTCCGCCGCCGCCTTCGTGCGCTGGCGCGACGAAAACCCATCGATGGCGAGGCCCAAGAGGATTGCCGCAAGGTAGCCACCGGCAAGGCAAGAAGCTCCAATCCAGGCCACTCTCCAAGGCCTGCGCCAGCGCCCTACCCAGCTGCCCTTCTCTCGTTCTTTCGGAATTACAGATGGTGCCCTTGGGCTTGGCGCAACCCTGGGCTCGGGCGGCGGCGGCGCCACTGGTGCGGGCACCGCGGAGTGCGGCATCAACGGGGGCGAAGGAACCTCCCCCCGCAGCTCCCTCACCAGATCCCGCAAACTCCGCTTTCGGCTCTCGCTGCCGTCCAAGGCCTCCGTTTCCGCAAGCACCCGCTCGGCTCTCTCTGTTTCCCCGGTGGCCGGCAGAAGCTCGAGCACTTGACCGATCAGGGTCGGGGTCAGCACTCCTCCTTCATTCCGAAGCAGCCGCGCCGCCGCCGCCTCACGGCGGGCTCGGTACTCCTCCCGCTTATTCGTGGCCTCCCGATGCGGAACCAGGGGAATGTGTCCCCAAGGACCATCGCCGCGCTGGCCGATGCCCGCGAATGGAACGGCATCAGCGCGCCGGTGCTTCTTCACCCAGCGGCTCACTCGATCTTGGAGAAACTCCTCGAGGGTGTGGACCGTTATCCATCCCTCGGCATCGGGCTCTGCTTGCCCGCGTAGACCATCGAGAACGGCGCCCGAGAAGACGCCGTTTTGGCGGACGTCATCGTCGTAGGCATAGGTGCCGTGGGAGGCCGCGGAAAGCACCACTTGGCCTCGCGCATTGGCGATCGCGGCGGCGAAGCTAGCCGACATCGGCCGGCCGCCGAGGCCGCGCGTGCCCTGGGTCAGTCGCTCGCGACAGGTGTCGAGCAGCACCACTCGGCGCGGCGCTCCGGCGCGCGCCACCTCGTCGAAGATCTCATTCACCGAGACGCCGGTACGGAGCAGCCGGTCGGCCAGGGAATCCACCGCAACGATGTGATCTCCGCTTTGGTCGGTCACTCCGTGGCTCGCCACGGCCACCAGAAACAGTCCCTGCTCCCCGGTTTCCCGCCCCAACTCGGCCAACGAGCGGTAGAGCTCTCGCATTCGAGCCCTGCGCTCGGAAGCGCCGTGGGAGAGGAGTGTTCTCAGGCGCTCGACGGAGTCCGGCTTGCGCGGCTCCCCTGCCAGGGCCAGGACGCAAAGTCCGGGCGCGATCAAACCCAGCTCGAGGGCGAACAGATGGGCAAGGTCCACCGCGTCGTCGACGGCGAAAGGGACGAACGGAAGGCGCGGGTCCTCGAACTCCGACACGCCGACGAACAGCCCGGCCGACTGAACGGGGTCGAAGGGCCGGCGGTCGGCGTCGTGTTCTTCGTTCTCGGAATCCGGACTCGGCAAACCGGTCACTCCTGGCCTTCGCTCGATCGGGAAATCGCGGCGATTCTGGCGGCTCGCGGGGCCAAAGGCAAGGCACGGGACGAGGTATTGAAGACCGCGCATCGAAGACTCGGCCGACACGGAGGGCAACGCATGCGCCGCCCCTACGGATCGTCAATAAGACGATGTTTGCCGCTCTCTTCTGAATAGTAAGAAGTGCCGACGTCAGGGCGACCCGGCGGGCACCAGGGCGATTGCCGCTTCGGCGGAGATCCCGGCCGGCAACAAGCGAGCGACTCCGCGATCGAAGGTGGCGAGCCGGCCGCCCCGGCGGCGGGCGAGGCTCAGGAGGTGGGCATCGGTCACCTGGCGGTGGCCGACTAGGGCGAGTGCGGAGAATTCGGGAGCGGAAGTGATCTGGAGGTCATCGACCCAGAACTGATGCGAGGGAACCGCGACGATCTTCCGGAGCAGTTCGACGGCCGCGCCCGGGGCTCGGGCATAGCGAAACACCTTGGCGTTCGACGAGATCCTCACGAATCCGCTCTGAGTCAGAGGACAGGTCGCCCACCCGAGCGGCTGATGCTCCTGAAACCACGCATGGGCCGCTCGATGATGAAGATGATCGGGCCAAGCGAGCGCGAGCAGAACGTTGACGTCGAGGAGAGAGATCACAGCTCGTCGTCCAGAGCCGCGCGGATGGCTTCTGGAGTCACGGGGGGCGAGCCGGGAGGAACTTCGAAGACGGGGAATCCTTTGACCGTCGATGTCGACGGTCCAGCCGCCAGCGCTTTCCGGATCAGGTCCGAGACGACCTTGCCGAGGGATTTGCCCTGCGCCTCGGCGAGACTGCGGACCGCCGCGAAGACATCGGGTTCGAGAGCCAAGGTGGTGCGCATTTGGAGAGAGGTTAGGTCCCCTTCCATGCCGACGTCAAGGTGCCGCGATGCGCCTGCATCATGGGTGCGGCGCGCCGTGGGCTATCCTGCACCGCGCCATGAACGCCGACCGAACCGAACGCGCCCCGTCCCGATCCTCCCTGACGGCTCTGGCCGGACGCACCCTCGACTCGATCCCGCCGACGTCCCTGGTACTGCTCGGCATCGTCAGCGTTCAGGTGGGCTCGGCGTTGGCCAAGCACCTGTTCAGCGCGGTGGGCAGCTTTGGGACCGTCGCGTTGCGCTTGTTCTTCGCGGCGATGGTGCTGATGCTGTTCTGGCGGCCGTCCCTACGCTTGAACCGTCGCACCTGGACGGTCGTTCTCAGCTACGGCCTGATTCTCGGCACGATGAACCTGTGCTTCTACCAAGCGCTGGCCCGGATCCCGCTCGGGATCGCGGTGACCGTCGAGTTCCTCGGGCCGCTGGCGGTGGCCCTGGCCGGGTCGAGGCGCTGGCTGGACGCTTTCTGGGCCTTGCTCGCGGCCGGCGGTGTGGTCCTGCTGGTGGAGGGACGCGGCGACCTCAACCTCGTCGGTCTTCTCTTCGCCCTCGCCGCGGGAACGTGCTGGGGCCTCTACATCCTGGTCGGCGCGGCGCTCGGCCGCCACACCACGGAAGGCAACGGACTGGCGCTGGGAATGGCCATCGCGGCACTGGTGGCGGTGCCCTCCGGCGTGGCCGACAGCGGAACGGCGCTGATTCAGCCGTGGGTGCTGGTCGCCGGGCTCGGCGTGGCCCTGTTGTCCTCGGTGATCCCGTACTCGCTGGAGCTCGAGGCACTGCGCAAGATCCCACCGCCCGTGTTCGGCATCCTGATGAGCCTCGAGCCCGCGATGGCGGCCCTCATCGGCCTCGTCGTGCTGGGAGAGTCGCTGCACGCGTCGCAGTGGATCGCGGTGCTCTGCGTGGTGGCCGCATCGGCCGGCGCCACCCGCGGCGCCCGCCCCGAGGCCTAGGCGCCGGGCGCGAGTAGAGTTCCTCCGTGCGTCTCCTCCTCACGGGTTCGAACGGCTTCGTCGGCGGGCGGATCGCGGCCTTGGCCCTGGCTCGGGGGTGGGAGGTGATCGGGCTCGGACGTACGGCGGCTCCCGGCAAGGCGGTTTCGCGCTACATACAGCATGATCTCTCCACGCCGTTGTCGCTCGATCTGGCGGTCGACGCGGTGGTGCACTGCGCGGCGCTGGCTTCGCCCTGGGCCCGGCCGCGAGCGTTCGAGGCGGCGAACGGGGACGGGACACGGCATGTGGTCGAGTGGTGCCGGGAGCATGGCCTGCCGCGGCTGGTCTATATCTCCTCGTCGAGCGTCTTCTACCGGAACGCCGACCAGATCGGGCTCACCGAGGACTCGCCGATTCCGCCGGACTCCGAGCAGATCAACCACTATTCGCGGACCAAACGGATCGGCGAGCGATGGACCGAGGGCTATCCGGGTCCCTGGGCGATCCTGCGGCCGCGGGCGGTCTTCGGGCCGGAGGACACGGTGCTGCTACCGCGGATCGTCGAGGCCGCTCGGCGGCGCAAGCTGCCGGTGTTCGTGCGGCGCGACGGTCGAGAGGTGGTGGCGGACCTGATCTACGTCGACAACGTCGCTCACTTCACCCTCGAGGCTCTCGAGCGCGGCGTCACCGGGGCCTACAACTTGACCAACGACGAGCCGGTGCCGCTCTACCCGTTCCTGTTCGACCTGCTCGACCGGCTGGGCCAACCGCGGCCCACGCGGCGCCTGCCGGTGGGAGCGGCGATGGCCCTCGCGGGGCTGGCGGAGGTCGTTTCGGCGATCTTTCTGGGTTATCGCGAGCCGCCGGTGACCCGGTTCGGCGTGTCCGTGTTCGCCTACTCCAAGGCCTTCGACGTGGCCAAGTGCCGGCGCGACCTCGGGGCGCCGCCGATCTCTCTGAACGAGGGCGTCGAGCGCCTGGTGGCCTGGTGGTGCGAGGGCGGCCGTGCTTGAGGCCACCGCCCTCGCCCTGTCTTCCCTTTACCTGTTCCTGACGGCCCTGCGGGTCGCCCTGGCCCTGCGGGTCCTCCGTCGATCGACCGGCGAGCCGACCCTGGAGCTCTCCGCCGAGCCCGTCACGGTGATGCAACCGATCCTCTCCGGCGACCCGGACCTGGCCGCGCTCTTGGCCGAGAACCTGACGAACCAGCCAGGGGCTCGCTTCCTCTGGCTGATCGACGAGGACGACGCCGAGGCTCGGCGGATTGCAGCCGAGCTCGGGCCGCGGGGCGACATCACGGTGATCCTCGCGCCGCCCGTGCCCCAGGGCCAGAACCCCAAGGTCTTCAAGCTCGCCCTGGGCCTGCCCCACTGCAACGAAGTCCTGGCGGTGCTCGACGACGACACGGTGCTGCCGCCTGGCGCCCTCGAGCGCGCAGGGTCGGCCCTCGCCCACGGCGAGCTCGTGACCGGCCTGCCGTTCTACCGCCCGGGGAACACGCTCTGGTCTCGCCTGGTGGCCGCCTTCGTCAACGGCAGCGCCCTCGTCACCTACCTGCCCATGCTCACCTTCGGCCCGCCCGTGACGATCAACGGCATGTTCTACCTGACCCGCCAGAGCACCCTCGACTCCCTGGGCGGCTTCGCGGCGATCGCGGACCGGCTGTGCGACGACTACGAGCTGGCCAAGCTCTACCGACGGGCGGGCCAGCGGATCGTTCAGACGACGATCGGCCATCCGTTGTCCACCACGGTGCCGGACTTCGCGAGCTACGCGCGCCTCCTGCGCCGCTGGATGGTCTTCGCCCGCCAGCTGTTCCGCGAGTCCCTGACCCTGCCCATGGTCTTCCTCGTCGTCCTGCCCGCCTTCTTGCCTCGCTCACTCTGGCGACGGCGCTCACCGCGCGCTCACCGTCCGCCGTCGCCGTCGCCCTGGGGGCCCTCCTTGCAAAGGCCCTTACCCTCGCACTCCTCCGCCGCCGCGCTTTCGGCACCCGGGAGACTCTGGCGAACGCCCTCGCCGAAATGCTGGCGGACCTCGTCCAGCCCCTCCACATGTTGGCCGCTGCCGTCGGCCCGAGCCGCATCCGCTGGCGCACTCGCCAGATCGAGATCGAGGACGGCGGAGTGCGCTACCGGTGATCGCACGTCGCTACACCGAGCGCCTCTCGCAACTTCGCCTCGAGGACCACCTGGCCGAGCCCGTCGCCAACCGCGTGGCCTGGCTCTCCGGCCAAAGCTCGTACCACCATTCCCAGCTTTCTCCTACCCAGCTCGGTCTCCTCGAAAGTACCGTCCCTCTCGGCTTCACTCTGCTCCTCGCCGGCTTCCCCTACAACCGCGCCACCCTCGCCGAACCTTGGCGGCGCGAGCCCCTGGTCGCCGCCTCGATCCGCAACTCCTCGCAATACCTGGCAGCGCGCCGGAACCCGCGGTTCCGCGCCGAGCTGGTCCGCCACCTGGCTCCCCTCTTCACCCGGACCTCGAACCGCCTCATCCTTCTCTGCGGCAGCGCCGGCCTCGAGCTCCTGTCCGCCACGCTATCGGTGATCGACATCCCGCCCCGCCTCTCGGCCCTCGCAATCGCCCTCGGGCCGGTCACCCGCCAGCCCTTCGAACATTCCCGGGTGAGGCTCCACACGATCCAGGGCCGCGGCGACTGGATCAGCCGCCTCGGCTTTCCTGCCCCACCCAGCTCTTGGGTGGGAGGAAGCCACCTCGACTACGCGGCCAGCCCCGAGGTGCGGGCCCTCGTCCGCGATCTCGCCCGAGGGTTCGCGCTGTGAGCCCGATCCGCGTCCTCCTCGTCGCCCCTCCCTTCAGCGGTCACCTGAACCCGCTCATCGCCATCGCCAAACGCCTGCGGGAACGGGGCTTTGCGCCTCATTTCGTGACCGGTCCGGCGCGGGTGCCGCTCCTCCACTCGCTGGGCTTTCCGGCGGACCCGATCCTCGTCGACGACCCGAGCGCCCTCGAACGCATTGCCGACACGCCGCGGCCGGTGGGTGGCAACCCGATCCGCCTCGGCCGGCAGCTCGCCCAGAACCTCGCGCTCCTGCCTCGGATCCGCCGGGAGCTCGAGCAGATCGTCGACCGGGTCGAACCGGCGGCGGTTCTCGCCGACTTCACCGCCCCGGTGGCGGGGGTGGTGGCCGAGGCCGCGGGAATCCCGTGGCTGACCACGATGCCCACGCCCTTCGCCCTCGAGACCCGGCGCGGCACTCCGGCCTACTGCGGTGGATGGGGGCCGCCCCGACATGCCGGCCACCACCTGCGCGACGCCCTCGGCCGAGGTGCCACCCGATTCGTGAAGCGGTCCTTCGGGTGGATCTTCGCGCGTTCCCTGAAGGGGATCGGCACCACGATCTACCGCACCGACGGCAGCGAGGCCGCCTACTCTCCGACCGCCATCCTGGGGCTCGGCATGCTCGAGCTCGAGCTCGAGCGCGACTGGCCCGCGGCCTTCCAAATGATCGGACCGATCACCGAGGCGCCGGAACCGACGCCGGAATTGCCGGAGTTCCTCGAAGGCGATCGGCCCCGCGTGCTGGTCACCCTCGGCACCCACCTCCAGTGGGCCAAGCGCGACCTTCCCGAGCGGCTCGGCCGGTTGACCGCGGCGTTCCCGGGCCACCAGTTCGTGGTGACCCTCGGTCGTCCGACCTCCGGCCCCATCGAGGCTCGGCCCGCCGGCCGAAACGTCCTGGTCTGCGACTACCTGCCCTACGAGCCGTTCCTGCCCCGGTTCGACGCCGTCGTTCACCACGGCGGCGCGGGGATCGTCTATGCCACGCTGCGCGCGGGCAAGCCGGCGCTGGTCTGGCCCCGGGACTACGACCAGTTCGATTTCGCCGCGCGGCTCGAGGCCAAGGGGGCCGGCCTCCGGGTCCAGCGGATCGACACCCCACCCGCCGCGGAAGCCCTCGGCCGAGTGCTCGATGGGCTCGATCGAGCGGCGATCGCGGAGCTGGCCGCGGCGATGGCCCGTTACGAACCGTACGGGGCCGTGGAGCGGGCGTTGCTTCTTGTCTTCACCCGCCGCAGCTTCACATCCGGCTGAAAACGTTCGAAGGCGCCTTCTACGATCGCCGGAGCTCGCACACCCGAGCGCTGGAACAGCTCGACCAGCGCTGCCGCCGCTCTGCCCTTCAGCTCGGCCGGCCGGACAGCCAGGAGCAGCCGATCCGGACCTTCTTGGATCACCCGGAAGTCTTCGACGCCTTCCACCCCCAGCACCGCCCCGCGGATGAAGTCCGGAAAGACGGACCGCGGCGCCCCGCCGTCGATCGCGGGCAGCAGCAGCACGTCGTCGGCTCGGCCTTCGATGCGATCGAGGGCCAGGAACGGCGAGCCGCAGGGGCACGGGTTGGCGGATTCGATGAGCACGTCACCCAAGCGGTAGCGGACGATGGCCTGGGTGCGCCGGAACAGATCGGTGACCACCGGGACGAAGCGGCGGGTGGCGGCGTCCACGACCTCGCGTTCGACGACGAGCAGGTCCTCGTTGAGGTGCATCCGGCCGAGGGCGCAGGTGATGCCGAGGAAGCCCTCGGTGGCCTGGTAGATCTCGCCGAGGGCGACGCCGAAGGCCGTTTCGATGACCCTCCGGTCCGCGGGCTCGAGCACCTCGGCGAGGGAGAAGAGCTGCTCGGGGCGGATCGGCAGGCGGCCGGCGCGTCGCTCTTCGGCGAAGAAGCGGAGGGCTTGGGGTGGCGCCGCGAGCACCGTCGGGGCGAAAGCCGTGAGCGCCGCGGCGTGCTCGTCGAGGGGGCGAGCGAGGTCGAAGAAGCGGAAGCACACTCGCCCGCCGCCGACCGACTCGTAGAGCGGACCGCCGGCGCGCAGCACCAGGGCCACCCGCGCCCCGCCCAGGAGCCCCCCGGCCAACGCCTTGGCGAGCATCGTCCCGGCCCAACGGGCGCGCTCTTGCGGCGAAGTGAGGAAGGCCCCCTGCCGGCCGGAAGTGCCCGTCGACAGACCGATCGAGACTCCGTCGAGCCGCGCCGCGAAATCCCGCCGGGCCTCGGGCTCCCGGCCCACGGCGAGGCACTGCGCGAGGCCGAGCCCGCGGTCGTTCAGCCCGGCGAAGTGCTCGAGCCAAGTCGTTTTGTCCAGGATCGGGAAGGCGTCGAGGGCATCTCGCGGGATCTCCCGGTAGAACGGGAAGCGCCGCCGCGCCCGAGCCAGCGCCCGGCGTAGGTGGCGCGCCTGCCAGCGCTCGAGGGCGGTTCGGTCGGCGAAGCGGCGCCCGCGTACCGCGAGGTAGGCGGCGAGGACGGCCAGGCGCTCGATCATGGGCTGCCGAGGAGCGCCCGCGCACGCGCCACGCTGGGCTCGCAGTGGGAGGGCACCACCAGGATCTCGGGTCGCGCTTGGACCAGGCGCGCGAGGGCGCCAATCCGCTCGCGGTAGGCCCGCGGATCCTCGGTCACGAGCCGCGTGATCGGGTGCGGCAGCTCGCCGTGGGTGAAGGCTCGATGGGTCCAGCAGGCGTCCGCCACCAGGAAGGCCGGCGGCCCCTGGGTGCGCTCGGCGAACACCCCGAGCTGGCCGCGCACGTGGCCCGAGACGTCGAGCCCCAGGAGCGAGCCATCGCCGAGGAGGTCGAAGCCCGTCGCGAAGTCCCGCGACAGCCCGGGGACCGCCAATCGCGGCGAGTCCTCCACCCAGTCTGATCGATCCTCGAAGTCCGCCGGCAGGTGCCCGGGCAGGAACGCCCGCCGCACGTGTCCGAGAGCCGAACGGGAGCGCCAGGCGCGATCGAAGGCGGCGCGAAAGTAGAGGAAGCGAGCGCGCGGGAAGTCGTGGAGCCCGCCCAGGTGGTCGGCGTGGAAGTGGGACAGCACGACGAGGGAGACGTCTCGCGGGTCGAGCCCCCGGCGGACGAGCTGGGCCGCCGCGGTGTCTTCGGCGCTGCACTCGACGGGTGTCATCCGCCGGTAGAGCGAGTACGGGAAGCGCGCCGTCTCGGCGAAGAAGCGCGGCGAGTAGCCGGTGTCGAAGAGCACCACCCCGCGAGTCGGGTGGTGGAGGACGCCGACCATCGAGGGAAAGCGGATCGAGCGCCAGGCGCCTCCCCTGCGCACCACTCGCTCGAGGTGCCGGCAAGAGCCCGCGACGAGAAGCTCGAGCCGGATCTCCATCGGGATCAGTACCGCAGCACCGCGGCGCCGAGGGTGAGCCCCGCGGCGGTGCCGATCAGAAGTGCGTGGCCGCCGCGTTCGAGCCGGCCAGCAGTGACCGCCGCGTGGAGCGCCGTCGGCAGAGACGCCGAAACCTGGTTGCCGTGGGTGGCGAGCAGGTCGACCACCTTTTCCGCCGGCACTCCGAGGCGCTCGCGCAGGTAGCGCAGACCGAGGTGGCTCGCCTGGTGGGGAATGACGACGTCGACCTCGTCGAGCCCGAGGCCGGCCTGGGCGAGCGTCGCAGCGAGGAACCTCGGCAAGGTCTCGGCGGCGAGCCTCATGATGCCGAGGCCGTCCATCCGGAAGAGGTAGGCCGCCGGATCGGGCGGCGGCGTGGTGACGTTCCAGCGGGTGCCGCCGGCCGCGATCTCGCACAGCCGGGCGCCCCGCGGGTGAGTCTCGAACCGCACGGCGAGAAGCGCCGAGCGCGAGCCGGGTTCGGCTCGGCCCAGGATCGCCGCCCCGGCACCATCCCCGAACAGAGCGCTCGACTCGAGATCCGAGTGGTCGAGCCCCTTCGACGCCACCTCACTGGCCACGACGCCAACCCGGTCCCAGCGGCCCGCGGCGATCCCCAGGGCGGCGATCTCGAAGGCGGTCAGAAAGCCCAGGCACGAGGCGTTGACGTCGAAGGCCTCGACCTCGCCGGACACTCCCAGCTCCGCCAGGAGGAGAACCGAGGTGGTCGGCATGGGTTGCTCGGGTACGACGCTCGCCACGATCACGGTGTCGAGATCGCCCGGCTCCCGCCCGGCCGCCGCAAGGGCCGTGCGGAGGGCGCCCGCTGCCATGCACGACGATGACTCCTCGGCCGCAGCCCAACGCCGTTCGACGACTCCGGACCGGCCCTCCGTCGCCCCCGGGGACCGTCCGTGGAGGCCGTCGAGCTCCCTCGAAGTCACGGCGCGGGCCGGGCGGAACGCACCGGTGCCGAGGATCTGGACCGGCAAGGCCCGCCCCGCCGATCCCCTCCGCGCGCGACTCTCGGTGGACACGAAAGCGACGCTAGCACCCCCTCGGAAGCCCGGCAAGCGCACACTCTTCCTCCGCCGGGTGGCTTCCAGAGGAAAATCTAGTGTCTTTCGGGAACAATGAGTCCCGAATCGTCGCCCTCGAATACCAGCGAATATAGAAGCAACGAACCGGTGGAACACCGTCCACCGCTCCCGTTCGTTGCGTGAAAGGAGAACGAGAGATGCGTCCCCGTACCACCCTGACGATCGTCCTGTGCCTTCTATCGGTATCGACCGCTCTGCCCACCTCCGCCGACGAACCCATCCGAGAGAGGGGCCGGGAACGGCTGGAAGCGGTGACCTTCTGGCGCGGTCTGGTGGCTTGGATTTCCCAGTACGGCTTACAGGCCGACCCGGACGGATCGACCGTCTCGGTCGACCCCGGACCGATCACGACCGACCTTGGAGTTTCGCCAAGCGAAAACCCGCGGCCGAGCCGCGGCCACCGCCGGTGAGGCGGCTCCCCGGGGTTGCGTTTTGTCCCTCAGCGCAATCCCGGGGTGTCTCGTTTTCCGGCGCTCTGGTGACTAGGTATACAAGAGGATCTCGCGACCGAGGGGAGCGCCGAATGGGGGACGATTACATGCATCGACACTTCGACCGAGTGGTGCTTCGGCGGGTTCGGAGAGGACAGCTTTCGCTGAGCGTCGGATTCGCCCATGCCTTGGAACATCTCGCCGAAATCTGCCCGTTGTGTCGAGCCGAGATCGAAGCCCTCGAGCTCGAAGAGATCGGCGACCGGCTTTCGTCGGTGGGTGTGCCAGCCCGCGAAGCGGTCGCAGCCCAATGGGCCGCCGCTCACCGGGACCTCATCCAGCTGGACGGCCTCGCCGATGGCGTCGCCCGCCGACTGGCGATCGAGCGGGCGCGCAATCGCATGCGTTCGCGGCTCCTCGTCGAGTTGCTCCTCGAGCGTGCTCAGGAGCGCCGGCAAGCCGGGGATCAGGCTGGCTGTCTCGCCGATTGCGAGCTCGCGGAGGCGGTCGCTCGCCGCGTGCCCGATGAGCAGGCCGGGGTCGGCGGCTCGCGCGACCTGGTGGTCTTCGCCCGCGCTCACCTCGCAAACGCGCATCGGGTCGCCGGATCTCCCGAGACCGCCGACCGCATCTTCTCCGCCTTGCTGCCCCACCTGGTCGGAATGACCGAACCGACCATGGAGGCCCAAGTATCGACCCTCGCGGCTTCGCTTCGGATCGTCCAAGGGCGGTTCGACGAAGCGCTGGGGCTTCTCCAGAGGGCGGTTTCGGTCTACTCGCTGATCGACGACACCCACTCCCAGGGCAAGGTCCTCACGAAGGCCGCCACCGCGTTGTTCCTGCGTGGTGACCTCGCCCACGCCATCAAGACGGGGCGGACCGCCATCTCGCACCTGGACCCCTGTGAACACAAGGACTTCCTCTGCGCCGTCCACAACCTCGCCCACTACCTGGAGGCATCAGGCGAGATCCTGGAGGCCTACGAGCTGCTCGAACAGCACGCCGAGCTCTATCGGCAATTCCCGGGTGACGCCTTGTTCCAAGGTCGCCTGATCTGGCTTCACGCCCGGCTGCTCGAGCGCCGGCGGGAGCTGGGTCCGGCCGAGACCGCCTTCCGTCAGACCCGGCTCCACTTCCTGGAGCACGGTATGGCCTACTCCGCGGCCCTGGTCACCTTGGACCTGGCCAAGCTGCTGCTCGACCGGCACCGATTCTCCGAAGTCCAGGCGCTGGCCGAGCAGTCGGCGGACGTGCTCGCCACGGGCGCGCTCCACGGCTACGCGCGTGAGGCCTTCGACCTGTTCCGCCAGGCCGCCCTGGCCGAGGCGCTATCCGTGGCCGAGCTCGTACGGATCGCGGACTACCTGCGCAGGGCCGAGCGGGACCCGGCCCTGCGCTTCACGGGGGTCTCCTGATCAGATCCCGCACCCCACCAGCCCCCGCTTCTCGAAGTACCGCTGGTGGTACTCCTCTGCGCGCCAGAAGGTGCCCGCCGGAACGATCGAGGTGACGATCTTCCGCCGGTGGCGGCCCGAGGCGTCCTCGCGCTCCTTCGAGGCACGGGCGGCGGTGGCCTGGCCCTCGTCGTGGACGAAGATCGCAGAGCGGTACTGGCTGCCCACGTCGGGCCCCTGGCGATTCGCGGTGGTGGGGTCGTGGAGAGCCCAGAAAGCCGTCAGCAGCTCGTCGTAGCCGACCTGCTCGGGATCGAAGACGACCTCCACTGCCTCGGCGTGGCCGGTCGTGTCGGTGCAGACCTCGTGATAAGTGGGTTGGTTGCGGGTCCCGCCGGTGTAGCCGACGGCGGTTTCGATCACGCCGGGGATCTGCAGAAAGGCGTGTTCGACGCCCCAGAAGCAGCCCGCGGCGAACGTGGCCTTGGCAGTAGAGCTCATGGTGGATTCTCCCTCGGGCCGGATTCGGCCCCGCCGGTAGAAGTCGCTTCCGGCTCGAAAGGTTCCATGTGGACGAGAACGCCCTGAATCGGCGGATGGGCTCGGCGTAACGCCGATTTCACCCGGCCGCCGAGGACATGGGCCTCGTGGAGCGACATGGCCGGATCAGCCTGAACGTGGATGTCGACGAAGAGCGCCAGCCCCGAGCGGCGCACGGCCAGCTTTTCGATCGCCGCCACCCCGGGGACCGCGCCGGCCGTCGCGGCGATGGCGCCGATCACCTCGGGCTCGGGACTGCGATCCATCAGGTCCCCCACCGCGGGTCGCAGGATCAGCAGGCCGTTCACGACGATCACCGCGGCCGCCACGAGAGCCGCCCAGTCGTCCGCCGCCTCCCAGCCCGGGCCGCCGACGACCGCAATCCCGATACCCACGGCCGCGGCTGCGGAGGTCAGCGCGTCGCTGCGATGATGCCACGCGTCTCCCTCGACCGCTCGGCTGGCCACTTCCTGGCCGACCCGAAAGACTCGGCGAAAGAGCCCCTCCTTGACAACCACCACCGCCACCAGCACGACCAGCGTCCACGGAGCCGGGCCGTGGTGCGGGGTCACGATCTCGCGTACCGCCTGGATCGCCACTCCGGCGCCGGCACCGACCAGCAGCAACCCGACCACCGCGGCGGCCAGGGGCTCGGCCTTGCCGTAGCCGAAAGGAAACTCCTGGTCCGCCGAGCGTCCGGAAAGGTGTAGGCCACCCCAGACGATGAGCGAGGAGAACACGTCCGCGGAGGACTCGATGGCGTCCGCCACCAGGGCGTAGGAATGGCCCACCAAGCCCGCCAGCAGCTTGACCAGGGCGAGAACGACGTTGGCCAGAAGCCCGGCCTGGGCGGCGCGGACTCCCCGGTCCAGGCGTTCGGCGAGCTCGGGGGAAGGGGTCGGCATCGGCGCTCGATGGAGTAAGAAGAGTGTACCCCGACACGTATACTCCGCCATGTTCATGCCTGCCGCTGTTCGCCCCTTCGTCCTTTCCCTCGCGCTCCTATCCTCCGCCGCGACCTTCGCGGCGACGCCGGTTCGGCTCGAGCAGCATTTCGACTTTCCTGGTGCGCCGGTCGCCTTTCTACCCGGAGACCTCGACCGCGACGGAGTCACCGATCTGGTGGTGATCGTCGCGGGGGCGCAGTGGCGCGAGATCGGCGTCTCCGAGTCCCAACGCATCGACGAGCTGGGTGCCTTGGTCGAGGTCTACACCGTGGTGCCCTCGATCTTCGAGCGCCGCGAGGCCTGGGCTTTCCGGGGCCGGCCGGAGGGCGGCTTCGAGTCCTTCGGGCCACCGCTGGCCCTGCCCCTCTCCGTGCTGGCAGTGCTGGCCGGGCCGGCGGGCGAGCCGGTGGTGGCCTGGACGGAGGACGGCGCCTCGGCCTTGCGCCTGGTTTCGCCACCCACGGCAGACGCCGCACCGACAAGGGCGGGTCACAGCCCCGCCCCTACCGGCGATTCGACCGGGCCGCCCGACGAGCCGTTGCCCGCCCTCGAGCTCGTGGCGATCGCCGCCGAGCCCGCCGTGCTGGCCGGCAGCGGGCTGTTCCTGGCCGAGCTCGATCTGACCGCGGACCTCGATGGTGACGGGCTCGACGACCTCTTCCTGCCCGGGGCCGACGCCTTGGCGATTTTGCGCGGCGGCCCGGAGGGCGTGACCCCGTTCGCCCGCCTCGAGGTGCCGGGGGACGCTTGGAGCAGCTCGGACGTGCTCGTTCGCCGCTACCCGCTGCCCTTCGTGGGCGACGTCGACGGCGACCACCGGCCCGACCTGGCCTTCCAGGACGTGCTCGAGGGCTGGGGCCTGGTGCGGGTGGTCAAGAATCTCGGCGGCGGTCGCTTCGGCTCCCCGGTGTCTCTGCGCCTGGCGCCGCCGCGCGGCTCGGACGGACCGGAAGCCGTCTTCTTCGGGGACCTCGACGGCGATGGGCGCGCCGAGGCCGTCCTGCAGACCGAGACCCAGGCGACCCGGAACGGCCTGCGCGCGGCCCTCGAAGAGGCCCGGGAGCCCAAGAGCAAGATCGAGCTGTTCCGAGTCGATGGCGCGCTGAAACGAGCGGATGCGCCCTATCAGACTCTCGAGGTCAGCGGCTTCTTGATCAGCGCCGAGGCGGGCTTGCCGGTGCCGAGCGGCATTCTGGACCTGGACGGCGACCGCCGCCTGGACCTCGCCACTCTGACCACCGACTTCTCCACCTTCAAGGCCCTGGCGAGCCTCACCACCAAGCGGCTCGATCTCGACATGATCCCCCGGGTCTGGTGCCAAGGGGCGGATGGCCGGCTGGCGCCCGTGAAGCTCGACCTCTCGGGCCGCATGCGGTTCGACCTCGAAGACCTGCGGCCCAAACGGCTGGCCTTCTTCGCGGGCGACTTCGACGGCGACGGACGGGCGGACTTCGTCGAGATGGGCCGCGGCCGCGAGGTCCGTATCCACCGTGGAAGCCCCGGCTGTCGGTATTCGACCCAGGCGGACTGGACCCTCCAGCTGCCCAACGAACCCCTGGACGTGGCCCGGATCGAGATCCGCGACATCGACGGCGACCGCAGGGCGGATCTCCTGGTGGTGCAGCCCGGCCGTGCACCGGAGCCGGGCTTGTCCGCGCCGGTGGGGCTCGACCTGGTGCTGTCGCGGAAGGGAGGGCGGCCGTGAAACGAGTGGCGCTCGCCGCCTTAGGCCTGACCTTGTGGGCCGCGTCCGGCTCCGCCGCCCCCGATCGTTCGGGTGATCTCGCCGTGACCGTGGTGGCCACCTCGGCTCCCGTGGCGGACGTGGCGGCCCTGACCGACCCGGCCGGCCGGCGCGGCCTGGCGCTCCTGACCCTCGGCCCCAGCGGCGCTCGGGAGCAACCCGGGGCGCTGCAGTTCCTGCCGTACGGAAGTGCCGTCCCCGAGCCCCTGGGTCGGGACCTACCGCCCGGACTGACCAGCCTGGCCGGCACCACCTCTGGGCTGCTGGTGGGCCAACCCGGGAAGATCCACCGGCTGGCCGCGGACGGCACCCTGTTCGTCGTGGCCACCGGCGTGGGCCTCGACCTGCGCTCGGTGGAGGGCGGCCGGCGCGACCTCGCCGGGGGGCCGGTGGTGGCCCGAGCCGGCCGGATCACCCGCTACGACCTGGTTCCCGACAGTCTCTCGGTCGGTCTCGCCGTTCCCCTGCCCATCACCGCCGAGCGGGCGCTGTTCGGGCTGCGGATCGAGACTCCGCCGGTTCGGCGCCTGCCGGCCACCCCGACGGCCCCAGCCGTGGCGGTGGCGGGACCCCTCGAAACCGGCACGCGGCGGCTCCAGAGCCGAGTCGTCGATCTCGCCTCCGGCGCGAGCCACGAGGCCTGGTCACTCCTGCCCGGCGACGAACGGCTGATCGACGCGTCCTTCGACCGCCTCGGGGATCGCCCGGTGATGCTGGCGGTGACGTTGGAGCAGTTGGGCCTGCTGGTCGAAAAGCGCGTGCGGCTGTTCGCCTTGCCGGCCGACCGGACCCGGCGCGGCGCGCCGCCGATTCTGGCGTTCGAAACCGACTGCCCGCTGTGGGGCACCCTGACCAACCACCTGGCCGACACCGATGGCGACGGCGCAGAGGACCTGGTCACGACCTACAGCCACGGCCTGACGCTGGGTTCCCTCGCCGTCGAGGTGCGCCGAGGCCGCCCGAGCGGCGGCTTCGACGGCCAGCCGCGACGCGTCGAGCTGAGCGTCGAAGCCGCCGACTGGCGCTTCGCCGAGGACTGGACCGGCGATGGGCGCGCCGATCTCGTCGTCCTGACCACCCGCGAGCTCCGCGTCTATTCCGGCCTCGATGACGGCCGCCGCCCCGTCGGCGCTCGCCCCTCCGGCACCTTTTCGACGCTGCCGGAGGCCTGGAAAGACGGGGGCGAGCCGGAACGAACTCTCGATTTCGGCCGTCGCGGCGCCACCCTCGAGCAACGAGGCCCCCAGCTCGTGCCGCTCGACTTGGACGGCGACGGAGTGAACGAGCTCGTCGCCCTGACGCCCGGCAAAGACAAGACCACCGCCGTGGCCGTGCTCCGGCGAAATGGGTGAGCAAACTCTTGCCCACGTCCAAGGCGAACTCCGACGAAACCCGCACGGGCGTCTTCTACGGCCTCGCCGCCTACAGCTCCTGGGGCTTTCTGGCGGCTTACTTTCGGGCGCTGGCGACGGTGCCGGCGTTCGAGATCCTGGCCCATCGGGTAGCCTGGTCGGCGCCGCTGCTGGTCGGCTGGTTGGCGATCAAAGGGCGCCTCGGGGAGGCCCGGGCGGCCGTATCGGACCGGCGCACGCTGCTGCCGCTGCTTGCGACGACGGTGCTGATCGCGGCCAATTGGCTGCTCTATGTGATCGCGGTGTCGACCGGGCGGGTGCTCGAGGCCAGCCTCGGGTACTACATGAACCCGCTGGTCAATGTGCTGCTCGGCCGCCTCTTCCTGGGCGAACGGCTGCGGCCGCTCCAGAAAGTGGCGGTGGGGTTGGCGGCCCTGGGCGTGGCGATCCTGACCGCGAGTTTCAAAGTGCTGCCCCTCCTGTCCCTGACCCTCGCCGTCTCCTTCGGCTTCTACGGCCTGCTCAAGAAGAAGATCAAGACCGACGGCCAGGTGGGTTTGACCATCGAGACGTCCCTGCTCTTCCCCGTCGCCCTCGGCTACCTGGTTTGGCTGGGGACGAGCGGCGGGCTCAGGTTCGGCCATGGTCCGACCCACCACACGGTGCTCCTGGCGCTGTCGGGGCTGATCACGGCGCTGCCGCTGGCGTGGTTCGCCCAGGCCGTCCGCCGCCTTCGGCTGTCGACCGTGGGCTTGATCCAGTACCTCTCCCCCACCATCCAGCTGCTCCTCGCCGTGCTGGCCTTCGGCGAGGCCTTCCGGCCCGTCCACGCGGTCACCTTCGCGTTCCTCTGGACGGGCCTGGCCCTCTACAGCGCCGACGCGTTCCGAGCCAGCCGGGCCTGAATCACACCCGTGCTACCCTGTCCCGACCCCATGACAAGACGCCTGGACATCGCGAAGAACTGGCTCCCCCGCTACACCGGCATGCCCCTCGACGGCTTCGGCGACTACGTGCTGCTGACCAACTTTCACCACTATGTGCACCGCTTCGCGAGCCTCTTCGGCTGCGACGTCCAAGGTGAAGGGCGGCCCATGCAGGCCGCCACCAATTCGGCGGGGTTGTCGATCGTCAACTTCGGCATCGGCTCCCCCAACGCGGCCACGATCATGGACCTCCTGACCGCTCGCCAGCCCCGGGGTGTCTTGTTCCTCGGAAAATGCGGCGGACTCAAGAAGTCGACCGAGATCGGGCATTTCATTCTGCCCATCGCGGCCATCCGCGGGGAGGGCACCAGCAACGACTACCTCCCCGCGGAGGTGCCCGCCCTACCCTCCTTCAAGCTCCACAAGTTCGTCTCGGAGAAGATCATCGAGCACGGTCACGAGTACCGCACCGGCGTGGTCTACACCACCAACCGCCGCCTGTGGGAGCACGACGTGCCATTCCTCGAGCACCTGAAGCGCCTGACCGCCATCGCCATCGACATGGAGACGGCGACGATCTTCATCGTCGGCCACCACAACCGGATTTCTCGGGGAGCGCTGCTGCTCGTCTCCGACGTGCCGATCACGCCCGAGGGGGTCAAGACCGAGGAGTCGGACCTGCGGGTGACCCGCGATTGGGTCGACCTCCACCTCGACCTCGGTATTGCCGCCATGACCGAGATCGGCGACAAGGGCGAGCGGATCAAGCACTTCACGTATTGAGGAGGCGCCATGGCCGTCCGACGGATTCTCGAGCTCGGCGACCCGGTTCTTCGCACCCGTTGCATCGAGGTACCGGAGCCGCCCCGGGGGGTCGTCGGAACCCTGGTCACCGATCTCATCGACACCCTGGCGGACGCCCGCGCCCGCACCGGCTACGGCCGGGGGATCGCGGCGCCCCAGATCGGCGTCCTCGCGAAAGTCGTCGTGATCGCTCTGCCCGGGCGGGAGCCGTGGCCCCTGATCAACCCCGTCATCGTCGCCCGGAGCCCAGAAACCCACGTGGTGTGGGACGGCTGCCTGTCTTTCCTCGAAGTCTTCTGCCAGGTCGAGCGCCATCGCGAGGTCACCGTCCGCTACCAGGACCTCGACGGCCGCTGCTTCGTGCACGAGGCGGGCGACGAGGACGACCTGGCCGAGCTGCTTCAGCACGAGATCGACCACCTGGACGGGATTCTCACGATCGACCGCATGGTCGACCCGAAGACCCTCGTCACCCGGGGCGAGTTCGAGCGCCGCTACCGGGCGGAGAGCCCCTACGGGCGCTGACTCTTCCGCTCTCCCCGCCTTCGCGCTATTCTCACCGGATTCATGCTGATGGCCTGGTCCTCATTCTTCTCTCGCGATCACGTCGAGCTCGGCAAGGAGTTTCGGCGCCAGGGAGACAAGGAGAAGGCGCTCGCTTCCTTTCTGAAGGGAGGCGAGTGGCGTCTGGCCGGGGAAGTCGCCTGGGAGCTCGGGCGGAAGCGCGAGACCGTCCGGCTCTACCTCGAAGGGGCTCTCGGCAAGGAGGCGGCGGAGGGCTACGAGGACACGGACCCCGGCCGCGCTGGCGAGATCCTGGCCGCGGCAGGCCACCTCGAAGAAGGCCTTTTTCTCCTCGAGGCTGGGGGTGCCCACAAAGCCGCTGCAACGGTGGCGTTGAAGGCACGCTTGCCCCAACGGGCCGGGGTGGCCTTCGAACGGGCTCGCGACTACCCCCAGGCCGCCAAGTGCTACGAGCAGGTGGGCCGCTGGCCGGACGCCCTGCGGGCTCTCGAAGCCGAGTCGAAACGACTGGGAGAGCTGGCGGCCGCCCGCCCCGGCGCGCAAGACTCGGCGCGGCGCGAGGTCGACGTGCGACGGGCGGAGATCCTCGCCCGGCTGGGGCGCTCCGCCGACGCCGTGGCCTTGATGCGCAGCCTCGGCCAGTCTCACCGTGCGGCGCGCATGCTCGAGGAGAACGGCCAGCCCGCCGAGGCCCTGCAGCTCTACCTCGAGGGCGGCGACTTCCCGGAGGCCCTCGCGCTTCTGCCCAAGGTCCCCAATCTGCCCGCCACGACCGCCGCCGAGGTTTACCGCAGGGCCGGGCAGCCGGGCCAGGCGGCGCGGCTCCTGGCTGCCGCGGGCAAGCTCGGCGAGGCGGCGGCGTTGTTCGAAGCGGCGGGGGAGCTCGAGCTGGCGGCTCGCCACTACCAGTCCGCCCGCGAGCCCGGCCGCGCCGCCGTCGTCCTGCGCAAGGACGGCCGGCTGCTCGACGCCGGGCGGGCCTTCGACCAGGCGGGCCAGCCCCTCGAAGCGGCCGAGATGTTCGCCCAGGCCGGCGACCACGCCTCCGCCGGCGCGGCTTTCCTCAAGGCCGGCAAGGCCTTCGAGGCCGCCAACCACTTCCTGCACGCCAACGAAAAGGGCGCCGCCATCCAGGCCTTGGAAAAGGTGCGCGACGCCACCGTCGAGTACTCGAAGGCGTCTCTCCTGCTGCTGCCGTTGTTGGTCGAAACCGGTCGACTCGACGTGGCGGTGACCCGGCTGCGCAAGCTCCACCCGGGCGCCGGCGTCGCCGAGCAGGAGCGCCTCTACTGGGAGGGCCGGGTGCTCGAGGCTCTGGGCCAGCCGCAGAACGCCCTCACGTCCTACCAGAAGCTCGCCAACCTCCAGACCCAGTACCGGGACGTCGAGAGCCGCCTGGGGGCGCTCACGGTGAGGACCAAGAGCCCCGTGGCACCGCCCGAAACACCCGCGGTGGCCCCGACCCAACCGATCGACCGCCCCGCCCCTCCCCCGCGGCCGCCGGCGCTGACCATTCCGGCGGACGGATTCCCTCCCGGCTTCGTCCTGGCCGACCGCTACGAGATCCAAAACGAACTCGGTCGCGGTGGCATGGGGCGGGTCTACAAGGCCTTCGATCGGGAGCTCAAGGAGGCGGTGGCGCTCAAGACGGTGCTGCGCAACGAAGGCGAGTTCGCCAGCGAGGACGAGGACCGCCTGCTGCGCGAGGTCCAGATCTGCCGTCGGATCACTCACCCCAACGTCGTCCGGGTCTACGACCTGGGTCGCTTCTCGGGCGGCATCTTCATCACCATGGAGTACCTCGAGGGCGCCCGGCTCGACCAGCTGATCCAGAACAAGCGCCAGATCTCCTTCGGCCGGGTGCGCTCGATCTTGACGGAGATCGTCTCCGGTCTCGAGGAAGCCCACACCCTAGGGGTCGTGCACCGGGACCTGAAGCCCGGCAACATCATCCTCACGCCGCGGTTCCTGAAGATCCTCGACTTCGGCATCGCCCGCATGGCCGACCTGGACGTCCAGCTCACCCGCACCGGGGTGGCCGTGGGCTCCCCACTCTACATGTCGCCCGAGCAGGTCCAAGGCCAGAGCCTCGACGGCCGATCGGACCTCTACGCCGTGGGCGTCCTGGCCTTCACCCTGCTCGCCGGCCGCGAGCCCTTCGTGGGCGCGAGCCCCACGGCCGTCATGCTCGAACACTTGAAGACTCCGGCCCCCGCCCTCTCCGCCCTTCGCCCCAACGCCCCCGAGGCGTGGTGCCGCTTCGTGGGCCGGCTGCTCGAGAAAAGGGCCAGCGACCGCCCCGGCTCTGCCAAGGAAGTGCTGGCCCTGCTCGCCGAGCTGCCGGCGGAGTGAGGCTCGGCGGGCCTCGATCCACCCACCCCGGCCGGGACAAGCCCGGCCGCTGCCCAAAGAAATCAATGATTTAGGTGCAGCGGCCGCCCCCCGTGGCGGCCGGGGCGGGGGCCCTACAGCGACTTCACCATCAAGTCCGCCACGGCGCGATTGAAGCGGGCCGGGTCGGGGAGCTCGGAGCCTTCGGCCAATAGGGCGTAGCCGAACAGCAGCTGGGCGTGCTCGGCCAGCTCCGGGGCTGCTTCGGTCGCGGCGAAGCGCTCGCCGAGCCGAGTGACCACCGGGTGGTCGGGGTTCAGCTCGAGGATGCGGCGTTGCTTGGGGCCGCCGCCTTTGCCCTTCTGGAGGAGCTTCTCGAGCTGCGGGCTGTAGTCGTGCTCGGCACCCACGAGGCAGGCCGGCGAGGTGGTCAGGCGGGTCGACAGCCGGACCTGCTTGACGTGCTCGTCGAGCTCCTTCTGGAGGGCCTCGAGGAGCGCCTTCAGCGTCTCTTCATGCTTCTCGAGCTCCTCCTTCTTGGCCTCGCGCTCGGCCTCGTCGCCGAGGTCCACGGTGCCCTTGCCCACGGACTTGAGCTTCTTGCCGTCGAGCTCGGTCAGGTACTGGACCAGGAGCTCGTCCACCGGGTCGGTCAGGTAGAGCACCTCGTAACCCTTGGCGCGGAACGCCTCGAGGTGGGGCGAAGCCTCGACCTGGCCGCGGGATTCGCCGGTCAGGTAGAAGATCTCGCGCTGGTCTTCCTTCATGCGGGCGACGTAGTCGGCGAGGGAAGTGCGGTCGGTCGCGTGGGCAGAGCTCTCGAAGAGCAGGAGGGAGGTCAGCTTGTCTTTGTTCTCGAAGTCCTCGGCGACCCCCTCTTTGATCGCCCGGCCGAACTCGTTCCAGAACTTGCCGTACTTTTCGGTGTCGTCGGCCTTCAGGTGGGTCAGGGTGTCGAGAACCTTCTTGACCAGGCCCTTTTGGATCGCCCGGATCATGCGATCGTCCTGGAGCATCTCGCGGGAGACGTTCAGGGGCAGGTCCGGCGAGTCGACGACGCCCTTCAGGAAGCGCAGGTACCGTGGCAGGAGGGCCTCGCAGCGCTCCATGATCAGCACGCGCTTGACGTAAAGCTGTAGACCGGGCTCGTAGCCCACATAGAACAGGTCGTAGGGCGCGTGGCCGGGCACGAAGAGCAGCGCTTGGTACTCGAAGCGACCCTCGGCCTTGAGCCCCACGTGGAGCAGCGGCTCGCCCCAGTCGTGGGAAATGTGGCGGTAGAACTCGGCGTAGTCCTCTTCCTTCAACTCGGACTCGGCCCGAGCCCACAACGGCACCCGCGAGTTGACGGTGGTCTCCTCCACCACCCGCTTCTTGGGGGCGTCGGGCTTGGGCTGGCCGTTCTCGTCCTGCTCGGACTCCTCCCGGGTGGTCTTCAAGACGATCGGATAGGTGACGAAATCCGAGTAGCGACGGATCACGCGCTTCAGGGTGTACTCGTTGGTGAAGTCCTCGAGTCCGGCATCCTTGTCCGCGGGCTTCAGGTAGAGGGTGATGGTGGTGCCCGCCTCGCTCCGCTGGGCGTCCTCGATGGTGAACTCGCCGGTGCCCTCGGATTCCCAGCGGGTGGCGCCTTCCTCGCCGGCCCGGCGGGTGACCAGAATCACCCGGTCGGCGACCATGAAGGACGAGTAGAAGCCCACGCCGAACTGTCCGATCAGCTCCGGGGGCACACGACCTTGCGCCTGGCCCTCCGGACCGCCGGGGGCGGCCTTCAGCTGGTCGATCAGCTCGCGCGTGCCGGAGCGGGCGATGGTGCCGATGTTCTGCACCAGCTCCTCACGGCTCATACCGATGCCGTCGTCCGAGAGGGTCAGGGTGCGGGCCTCCGGGTCGGCGTCGATGCGGATGGCCGCGTCGGCCTTGGGCGCCAGCTCGGTTTGGGTCAGGGCCTCGAAGCGGCGCCGATCGATGGCGTCGGAGGCGTTCGAGATCAGCTCGCGGAGGAAGATTTCGCGGTGCGAATACAGAGAGTGAATGACGAGATCGAGAAGCTTGCGAGTCTCGGCCTGGAACGAGAGAGTCTCGCGCCCAGACTTGTCGACCGGGGATGCCGTCGCGCTCACGGTGGAACCTCCTAGGGGGCCGACCCGGTGCGGGCCGGCCCGGTGCAGGAGGCAGAGTCTAACGGCGTTGTGAAACTCGACGCAAGCCTCGAGTCGCAGATCTTAGCCGGAGCGACTAAGATCTTCATCCGGGCGTGTCTCGACCGTTCCCGCCGGGGTTGGGGCCCGGGCACGGCATGCCGTGCCCCTACGGGTAGTCCTGCAGCTCGCGGAACGGCAAACCGCAGGGATAGAAGAGATTGAAGACCGGTTGCTCGACCGTCTCGGCGAACCTCAGGAGCAGCGGCGCCCAGGTTTCGACCGGGGTGGTGCCGGCCTCGATGGCCTGGTAGTCGGCTTCGGGCAGTCCGAGGGCGCTCGCGAGATCCACCGGCGTGCGTCCCCGCCCCTCCCGCGCCGCGCGGATGCGCGGGCCGACGTCGCCGGGGCGAGCGTCCCGCGACCGGCCCGTCTCCGCCACCAGCCGGGCCGTGGGTGTCGCCAGCTCGATCGCGATCTCCGCCAGGTAGGGTCCCCAGGTTTCGGCCGCCGAGGCGCCGTCCTCGAGCTCGGCGTAGGCCGCCGGCTCGAGACCCAGGTGCCGGGCCACCTCGTCGGACGTCAGGTCCCGCTTTTGTCGTTCCTTGCGCAGCACTTCGCCGAGCTTCATGGCCGTCCCTCCCGCCCCTCCGCTCGAGGGGACTGGTTCTGGGGTGCCGGCCAGCGGCGGGAAGGGGACAGAACCCGAAGAAGGAACGGGCAGACACGTTGGTCTGCCCCTACAGCAGCTACTTTTCGCTGGGCCTTTACCCTACGGCTCCGGACCCACCACGCGGTTGCGACCGGCAGCTTTGGCCTGGTAGAGGCGGCGATCGGCGACCGCCAGGAGCTCGGAAGCGGACCGGCCGTCTTCGGGGCGGGTGGCGACCCCGATCGACACCGTTACGCTCGCTCCAGTATCGGTGGCCAAGGGCACCACCGACGACTCCACCTCGCGCCGGATCCGCTCGAGGAGCGGCCCCACGCGGTCGGCTCCGACGCCAAAGAGCAACACCGAGAACTCCTCGCCACCGTAGCGGGCCACGGCGTCGGACTCGCGGAACGAGCGCCGCAGAACGGCCGCGACGCGCTTTAGGGCAGCGTCGCCGCCGGCGTGGCCATGGGTGTCGTTGAAGCGCTTGAAGTGGTCGATGTCGAGCATCGCCACGGCGAACTCCGGCACCCCGGCCTGCTCGGCGTCGGCGGCCGCGACGCGCAGCCGCTCGTCGAAGGTGGTGCGGTTGAGCAGGCCGGTGAAGCGGTCCCGCGCGGACAGGGTGCGCAGGTCTCGCGCACGCACGACCAGAGACGCAGCCAGGGCCGTGGCCAGTACCAGCGACGCTCCCCGGGCCAGCTGACTGTCCCAGGGGACGTCGCCAGGGCCGGAGCCGCGTGCCGCCAGCACCACGATGACCAGGTACTCCGCCACCGCCACCGTGCCGGTGATGAGGCAGACGCGCGGGTCATAGCGCAGGCTGGTGGCCGCGATGGCGAGGAAGTAGCCCCCGAACACCACCGGATCATGGACGGCGTCGGCCGGAACCCGAGCCGTTTGCAGCAGCCAAAGCAGAAGTGCGCTGACCAGGGAAACATCCAAGATCGCGCTGGCGAAGCCGATCCAGGACACCCCCCAGTGGCGGTTCACGGCCGAATAGACGAGCAACGCACCCAACAGGGCGGCCGCCGCCATGAACAGACCCATGCGGAGGTCGGTGCGCCGGAAGCCCTCGGCCAGATAGAGCCGGGCGGGCAGATAGACCAGGATGACGAGAACCAGCAACCGGACGCTGGCGACCAGTAGCTCGCCGCTCGCCGCGGCGTCCGAGAGCAGCCGATCAGGCCGGTACCGAAGAAACCGGGCCGGTCCTTCATGAGGGTCCGAGCTGGGCTCGTGGGTCATGGACTCCATCCGCGCGGGCGCCGCCAGCTTGCTCGAAAGGGGCGAAACGGGCCGCATGGTACCAGAAGGTGGCGAGCGGAGGTCTCCGTGGAAACGACGGCCCTTCGAGGGACAATGCGCCGGTGCCGAACCTGCCGCCGTTGCCGGTCGAAGCCTGTCTGCCCGCCCTGCTGGAAGCGTTGTCGACCCATGGTGCCGCGGTCCTGCGCGCCCCTACCGGCTCGGGCAAGACCACTCGGTTACCGCCGGCGCTGCTGGCCCTGGTGCCCCCCGGCAAGCTCCTGGTGGTGCTCGAGCCCCGGCGGGTGGCCGCCCGCGCCGCGGCGGCCCGGGTGGCCTTCGAGCAAGGGTGGAAGGTCGGCGAGGAGGTCGGCTATCACGTCCGTTTCGACCGCCGGGCCGGCGCCCGGACTCGACTCCTCTTCGCCACCGAGGGAATCCTGCTTCGCCGGCTGGTCGAAGACCCGTTGCTCGAGGACGTCGGCGCGCTCGTGTTCGACGAGTTCCACGAGCGCAATCTGGACGCCGATCTGGCGTTGGCCTTGGCCGCCCAAGCCCGCCGGGAGGTCCGCTCCGACCTCTGGCTGCTGGTGATGTCGGCCACCCTCGAGGCCGCGCCGGTGGCGACCTTCCTCGGCGCGGCTCCCGTGATCGAGTCCGCGGGCCGGGGGTACCCGGTGGCGATCCGACACGAGGAACGGCCGGCGGGGCGCGAGCCCCGGGAGCTGGTCGCGGCGGTAGCCCGGGCGGTCGGCGAGGTCTGGGAGGAGACGACGGGAGATGTGCTCGTGTTCCTGCCCGGTTTAGGCGAGATCCGTGCCGCGGCCGACGCCCTCGGCCCGTGGTCGAAAGGCGCGGGTGCGCGCCTCGTGCCCCTCCACGGCGAATTGCCGGCCGCCGACCAGGACGCCGCCCTCGGCCGAGCCGCGGCCCGCCGGGTGGTGCTCGCCACCAACCTTGCCGAGAGCTCGATCACCGTCCCTGGGGTCGCCACCGTCATCGATACCGGATTCGCCCGGCGGCCCCGCTTCGACCCCGCCACGGGCCTCGACCGCCTCGAGCTCGTGCGCATCTCTCGCGCCTCGGCCGACCAGCGGGCCGGCCGGGCCGGCCGCGAGGGGCCGGGCACCTGCCTCCGCCTGTGGCCGCGCATCGAGCACGCCAGCCTGCCCGCGGCGGACACCCCGGAAGTGCTCCGGGTCGACCTCGCCAGCGCGGCGCTCCAGCTGCTGGCCGCGGGCGAGCGGGACCTCGCCGCGTTCCGCTGGTTCCAGCCACCGCCCGCCGAATCCCTCGCCCGAGCCCTCGCGCTCCTCGACCGCCTCGGCGCCCGGAATGCCCGCGGGCTGACGGATTTCGGGCGCCAGCTGTCCCGGTTCCCGGTCGCCCCACGGATCGGCGCGCTGCTCGTCGCCGGACACCGGCGCGGAGTGCTCGCCGACGCGGCCCTGGTCGCGGCCCTCCTCGGCGACCGCTCGCCGTTCCGCCGGCCGGAAGATCGCCGCCAGACCGCGGCCCACGAATCGCGTTCGGACGTGCTCGATCGTTTGGACGCGCTCGAGCGGTTCGAGCGGACGGGGCGGGACCCCGGGGAGTCGTCCCTCGGCCGTCTCGTCCCGGTCCTCGCCCGGGCTCTGTTTCCCGTGCGGGACCGGCTGATGGCCCTTGCTCGGGAGCATCTCGGAGCACAGGGGAGGCCCGCCGCGGACCGCGACGAGGCCCTGCTCCAGGCCCTGGTCGAGGCTTTTCCCGACCGCGTGGCGCGGCGGCGGGAACCGGGAAGCCGGCGCGGACTGATGGTCGGGGGCCGCGGCGTCGCCCTGGCTCCCGAGAGCGCGGTGATGGCGGGCGAGCTCTTCTTGGCCGTGGAGCTCGATGGCGGCCCCGTCGGCGAGCGGGCCGAGGCGCGAGTCCGGCTGGCCTCGGCGGTCGAGCGGGACTGGCTGCCGCCGCGGCAGTGCACCGAAGCCGTCGAGGTCGACTACGAGCCCGCGGGCGAGCGGCTCCGAGCGTATCTCCGTCGCCGCTACCAGGATCTGGTGCTCTACGAACGGGAGGTGCCGTTGGCGGAGGCGTCGCCCGAGGACCTTGGCCAGCGGCTCGCGGCCGCGGCCGCGTCGGACCCAGAGCGGGCCTTCGGTTGGCACGCGCCGGAGCTGGTGGCCTTCCGGGCGCGGGTCGACTTCTTGGGGGCGGCGCGGCCAGAGCTGGGAATGCCGGTGCTGGACGGGCATTTCCTCGCCGAGCTGGTGCCCGTCCTGGCGGCCGGCAGGCGGAGTTTTGCCGAGCTGCGCGCCGTGCCCCTCCTCGATTTCCTCCGCGGCCGGCTCGAAGCCCGCCAGCTCGCGGCTCTCGAGGCCGAGGCCCCGGAGCGGCTCGAGGTGCCGAGCGGAAGTCGGATCGCGATCGAATACCGCGGAGCCGAGCCGCCGATCCTCGCGGTGCGCATCCAGGAGCTGTTCGGCCTCGCCGAAACACCCCGCCTGGCGGGCGGTCGGGTACCTCTGCTGCTCCACCTCCTGGCCCCGAACCATCGCCCGCAGCAGGTCACGAGCGACCTCGCGAGCTTCTGGAGCAACACCTATCCGGAGGTCCGCAAGGAGCTCCTGGGCCGCTATCCGAGGCACTCCTGGCCCCTCGATCCTCGCCAGGCCGTGGCCGAACGGCGACCGCGGCGCAAAGTGTGAGAGATTTACCCCTGCCGCGTCACATCGGAGCGACGAGGCGCACCACAAGAACAGGATTCGTAGCGTCCCGCCAGGCGCACGGCTGATCTTCCTCCCAACGGCCTCACTCGCGACGCCTCCGCCTGGCTGACTCGACCAGACGTTTCTCTCCGAGGTTTGCTGCCGCCACAGCCAGACCTCATTTCAAACAGTGGAGGCCAATGATGAGAACTTGGAAAGTGGCGATGGGAGTCGCCGGATGCGCGGTGGCGGCGCTCGCGGTTTCCGCGGGCCAGATCGGCCAGGAGGTCGCCGTTGCGCGGCACCTCGAAAATGGCGAAGAGTACGAGCTCACCGCGGCGGAGTTGTTCGAGCAGGGCCGGATCCTGTTCAACGCCATGTGGACCAACCAGGAAGGGGGCGGCCGGCCGCTCACCAAGGGCAGCGGGGCGCCGGTCGCCGATCCCAGCTCGCCGCTGGTGTTCCCCCGCAGCTTCAACCGGATCTCGGCGCCGGACGCCAACTCCTGCGCCGGCTGCCACAATCTGCCGATCTCGGGCGGCGGTGGCGACATCGTCGCCAACGTGTTCGTGCTCGGCCAGCGCTTCGATTTCGCCACCTTCGACGGCTCGGACGACATGCCCACCCGCGGCGCGACCAACGAGGCCGGCGACCTGGCGCAGCTGCAGAACATCGCCAACAGCCGCGGCACGACCAGCATGTTCGGCTCCGGCTACCTCGAGATGCTCGCTCGCCAAATGACCGACGACCTGCTGGCCATCCGCGGCACGACCGCTCCCGGCCAGTCGAAGGCCCTGACCTCGAAGGGTGTGTCCTTCGGCACCCTGACCCGCCGCGCGGACGGCACCTGGGACACCTCGGGCGTCCTGGGTCTGCCGGCCCAGAGCCTGGCCGGCGCCACGCCGAGCCTGATCGTCCACCCCTGGCACCAGGCCAGCGCGGTGGTTTCCCTGCGTCAGTTCACCAACAACGCCATGAATCACCACCATGGCATCCAGACCACCGAGCGCTTCGGCACCGGCACGGACCCGGATGGCGATGACTTCGTCAACGAGATGTCCCGGGCCGACGTGACGGCGACTTCGATCTACCAGGCCGGCTTGCCGGTGCCCGGGCGGCTCATCCCACGCGACGCCGAGATCGAGGCGGCGGTCCTCCTGGGTGAGCAGAAGTTCGCCCAGATCGGCTGCAACACCTGCCACGTGGAACGGCTACCCCTGACCAACCAGGGCTGGATCTACAGCGAGCCGAACCCCTACAACCCGGCCGGCAATCTGCGCCCCGGCGACGCTCCGCAGGTGGTGGTCAACCTCAACAACCGCTCGAACTTCCCCGGGCCGCGCCTGCGCCCGGACCGGAATCGGATCACCTGGGTACCGGCCTACACGGACATGAAGCTGCACGACATCACCTCGGGGCCGAACGATCCGAACCGCGAGGCGCTCAACATGCACTTCGCCGCCGGCACGCCCGAGTTCTTCGCGGGGAATGGCCGCTTCCTGACCAAGCGCCTGTGGGGCGCCGCCAGCGAGCCGCCCTACTTCCACCATGGCATGTACACGACCCTGCGCGAGGCCGTGCTGGCCCACGCCGGCGAGTCCCAGGCCGTGACCGACGCGTTCAATGCCCTGCCCTCGAGCGAGCAGGACGCGATCATCGAGTTCCTGAAGACGTTGCAGATCCTGCCCAAGGACACCCAGGCGCTGGTGATCGACGAGAACGGGAACCCGCGAGACTGGCCGCCGGGGAGCTGAACCTCTCCGTCCGCGTGCCTCGCCCGAGGCCCTTCCCGCGGGGGAAGGGCCTTCTTGTTGGTGAGGAAAGGAATCTAGAGACGGCGGCGGCGGGCCAGGGGCGCGCGACCGCGGTGGAGGGAGCCGCGCTCGGCCTTGACCTCGCGCAGGGGCTGATAGGGGTCGACACCGGCGATCTCGCAGCGGTGCAGGGGCTCGCCGAGGGATTCTTCGATCTCCTTGATGAAGGCCTTGTCGAGCCAGGTGGCGATCGAGGAAACGACCCCCAGCGCCGAGCCCCGGGCGGTGCGACCCGCACGGTGGACGTAGTCGTCGGCCGAATCGGGAAGGTCGAAGTTGACCACGTGGTCGATGCCGCGAATGTCGATGCCGCGGGCCGCCACGTCGGTGGCCACGAGCACCCGGTGGCGGCCCGAGCGAAGGCCCTCGAGCGCCTGGACCCGCTTGGCCTGGGACAGGTCGCCGTGGATCCGCTCGACCTCGATCCCTTGTTTGTCGAGCGCCTTCGAAAGCCACTCGGCGTCGATCTTCCGCCGGGTGAAGACGAGGGTGAGCCCCGGCTCCTCGCGCAACAGGGCCAGCAGGCAGTCCCGCTTGGCGTGTTCGGCCACGAGGTAGAGCCGGTGCTCGATTCCCGAGGCGGCGCCTCCCACGGGACGGATGTCGACCCGCTCGGGGTCGCGCAGGAACTGCCGAGTGAGCCGTTCCACGAGCTCCGGCATGGTGGCCGAGAACATGGTGGTGTGGCGCTCCTTGGGCAGCAGATCGAGCACGCGCTGGATCTGGGGCAGGAAGCCCAGGTCGAGCATGTGGTCGGCCTCGTCGATGACCAGTTCGGTGACGCCGTCGAGGCGGACGGTGCGGCGCTCGACGTGGTCGAGCAGGCGCCCCGGGGTGGCGACGACGAACTCGGGCCTGGCCTTGAGCCGATCGAACTGGGGGCCGTAGGCCACGCCGCCGATCAGGATGGCCGCCTTCATGCCGCGATGGGCCCCCAGGATCTCGAGGAAGGCCCAGGTCTGGAGCGCGATCTCGCGGGTCGGCGAGAGGATCAGGCCGCGGACGCCGCTGCCGGGCTGAATGCGTTCGACCAGGGGTAGCACGAAGGCCGCCGTCTTGCCGGAGCCGGTCTGGGCCAGGCCCACGACATCGCGCCCGGCGAGGGCGAAGGGGATGACCCCGGCCTGGATCGGTGTCGGATGGTAGAACCCGAGATCGCGGAGGGCCTGGAGGGTGGGTGAGGTGAGGCCGAGGGATTTGAAGTCGGCGTCGGTGGTTTCAACGTGATGTTGGGGTATCGCTCCACTATACATGCGCTGGCCATTATCGGGCTCGGGGGCGGAAGACACAAGCCGACCGTGGACGGAGGGGCAGGTCGACCGGCCTGGGATAGGATCTCTCGCCTGATGAACGAACTCTGGTTGTCCGATTCGCCCTGGCTGGCCACGTCCCTCGGAAAGTGGGCCTTGGTAGGGATCGGAGCGTTGTTGCTGCTGGCCGGGCGGCGCCTGTTCTGGCTGGCGCTCGGGGCGATCGGCTTTCTCGCGGGCTTTGCGGCGGCGCTGCACTATCTTCACCTCGAACCCGGCGGCTCGGGGCTTTTCGTGGCCCTCGCCGCCGGCGTGGCTGGGATCGTCTTGGCCTTGTTCGTCAAGCGGCTGGCGTTGGCCCTGGCCGGGCTCGTGATCGGCGGCTACCTGGCCTACACGCTGCTCGGCGGAAGCCCGGCGATGACCGCGCAGAACGGCGTCATCGTGCTGGGCACCGCGCTTCTGACGGCGCTCGTCGCCGGCTGGCTGTTCAAGAAGTCCCTGGCGCTGCTCTCGAGCCTCGCCGGGGCCTATTTGATCGTCGCCGCGTTCGCGCCGGCGAATTTCCGGCTGGCCATCGGCCTGCTCGTCGGCCTGACCGCCCTCGGTGCCGGCATCCAGTGGGGCCTCGTGCGGCGCCGGCCCCAACGGGACGAAGACGAGGATTGACCGTTCAGAGGAACCCCAAGTCCACCGGGACCTTGGACGCTTCCCCCGGCACCTCGCGCACCAGGCGTGGGACCAAGTAGCCCGGCAAGCGGGCCAGCAGACCCCTCGCCAGGCGCCGGGCCTCGACATCTGGGACGTCGAAGTGGGCTGCGCCGGCCACGGGATCGAGCAGGTGGAGGTAATAGGGCAAAGCGCCCACCTCGAAGAGCCGCTCCGAGAGCTCGACCAAGGTGTCCTCGTCGTCGTTGACTCCCCGCAACAGAACCGTCTGGTTGAGCACCGTGATGCCCACTGCGCGCACCCGAGCCAGGGCCTCGGCCAGCTCCTCGCCGAGCTCCCGCGGGTGGTTGGCGTGGATCACCAGCACGGTCTGGAGCCGAGTGGCTCCGAGCCAAGCGAGCAGGTCGTCGTCGATTCGCTCGGGTAGCACCACCGGGGTCCGGCTGTGGAGGCGCAGGCGCTCGAGGTGAGGAATCTCGTCCAGCCGCCGGACCAGGTCCCCGAGGCGCCGATCGGACAGAACCAGCGGGTCCCCGCCAGAAATCAAGACCTCGGTGATCGAGGGGTCGCCCGCCAGATGCTCGAGGGCGGCCGACCACTCGCCGGCCCGGTGCTCATCGTAGGGGAACTCGCGGCGGAAACAGTAGCGGCAGTGGATCGCGCAGGCGCCGGTGGCGATCAGGAGCGCTCGACCGCGGTACTTGTGAAGGACGCCCGGCGTCGGCGTGGCCTCAGCCTCGGCGAGCGGGTCCGGTCCGAAACCGGGGACCGCGACCCGCTCCTCTCCTACCGGTAGGACCTGTCGCAAGAGGGGATCGTCTCGGTCTCCGGCGCGCATGCGGGCTACGAACCCGCGCGGGACCCGCAGCGGAAACAGGCCGGCGGCGGCCCGGCCGCCGGGAAGTAGATCCGCGGGCAGGCCGAGGAGGGCGAGCAACTCGGCCGGATCGCTGACGGCTTCGGCCAGCAGCCGTTGCCAGCGAGGCACGGGACGGCTTGCCGGGCGACCGGCGGTTCGCGATATCATTGGAGGGTTAGTCTCTCAGTCTCGAGCCGATCCCATCAAGCACCGACATTTGGCAGTACGACACGAGGAAGCTATGCCGACCTATGGATTCAACGACGTTCGCGTGGGACTCAAGATCCTCCTCGACGGCGATCCCTACAACATCGTCGATGCGGACTTCGTCAAGCCTGGCAAGGGTCAGGCCTTCACCCGACTCAAGATCAAGAACCTGTTGAACGGTCGCGTGACCGAGCGCACCTACAAGGCGAGCGAGACGATCGAAGGCGCCGACGTGGTCGAGACCAACATGACGTTTCTCTACTCCGACGGCACCGAGCTCCATTTCATGGACCCGGCCAGCTACGAACAGCACTCGGTGCCCAAGGAGTCGATCGGCGACGCGGCAGGCTTCCTGAAGGAGCAGGACACCTGCTCGGTGGTGCTCTGGAACGGCCGGCCTCTCTCGGTTGCGCCGCCCAACCACGTGATCCTCTCCGTCGTCGAGACCGACCCGGGCTTGCGCGGAGACACTTCCTCGGGCGGCACCAAGCCCGCGACCCTCGAAACCGGCGCCGTCGTCAAGGTCCCCCTGTTCATCCAGATCGGCGACGTCATCAAGGTCGACACGCGGACGGCCAGCTACCTGTCGCGGGCCAAGGAGTAGCCCGGAACTCCGAGGCTCCCGGCCGAGCTCGGCCCAACTCGGTCGGGCCTAGCGACCCGACGCCGGCCGGCTGCCGGGCTGGTCGACCGGGACCCCCTCGCGGCAAAGCGGGCACTCGGGCGCCGAGTGGGCCGGCAGATCCACCTTCAGCAACGAGAAAAAGGGCACGGAGAAGGGACTGCCGCCGCCGGTGCGGTCGATGATCGCGCCCACGGCCACCACCACCGCGCCCGCGGCGCGGGCGAGGGCCTCGGTCTCCTCCGTGGACTTGCCGGTGGTGATCACGTCTTCGACGATCAGGACCCGCTCCCCTTCTCGCAGCTCGAAGCCGCGGCGCAACGCCATCGCGCCGTCCTTGCGCTCGGTGAACCGAAATGGCACGCCGAGAGCCTCGGCCACCTCGTGGCCGATGATCAGGCCGCCCAGGGCCGGTGCCAACACCGAGTCCGGCCGCAGGGAGCCGGTCAGCCTGGCCAGCGCGCGGCCCACGGCGCGGGCGCGGCGTGGGTCTTCGAGCAGCAGAGCGCACTGCACGTAGGCCGCCGAGTGAAGGCCCGAAGAGAGCTGGAAGTGGCCATGGCGGCGTGCGCCGCTATCGTCCAAGAGGGCCTCCAGGCCGGCGGTGGTCAACGGCTCGGCGCGGTTCACGGGCCTTCCTTGCGTTTGATGTCGTACTGTTCCATTTTCTTGTACAGGTTGCTGCGCGGAGTGTCGATCTCCTGGGCCGTCTGGGTGACGTTCCAGTGGTTCTCCTCGAGCTTCTGGATCAGGAACAGCTTCTCGGCCGACTCGCGAAAATCGCGTAGCGTCCGGATCGAAGTCAAACCCGACGACAACTCCGGACGAGCGCCGCCGGTGGCGATCATGACGTCGTCGCGCTTGATCAGGTCACCCGCCGAGAGAATCAGGAGTCGCTCGACGAGGTTCTTGAGCTCGCGGACGTTGCCCTTCCAGGGTAGCGATTTCAGGTGCTCGATGGCCTCGGGGGCGAAGGTCTTGGGCCGGTAGTGGTTGGCCTGGGTGTACCGACGGACGAAATAGTCGACCAGCGCCGGCAGGTCCTCGAGGTGCTCGCGAAGCGCCGGCGTGCGCACCGGAATGACGTTCAGGCGATAGAAGAGATCCTCCCGGAAGCGCCCGGCGACGATGTCCTCCTCGAGATTGCGGTTGGTGGCCGCGACGACTCGCACGTCGACCCGGACGGTGCGTTCGGCCCCCACCGGCTCGACTTCGCCGTTCTGAAGCACCCGCAGCACCTTGGCCTGGGTGCGCAGAGACATGTCGCCGATCTCGTCGAGAAAAATGGTGCCGCTATCCGCGGCCACGAACTTGCCCGTGGCCCGGCGCACGGCGCCCGTGAAGCTGCCCTTCTCGTGGCCGAACAACTCCGACTCGATCAGGTCGTCCGGAATGGCGGCACAGTTGACCTGGACGAAGGCCCGGTCGCGCCGCGACGAGCCGCGGTGGACGGCCTGGGCGACCAGCTCCTTGCCGGTGCCGCTCTCGCCGGTGACGAGCACGGTGGCAGGCGTGGGTGCCGCCTTGTCGATCGTCTCGCGCAGCTTACGCAGGGCGTGGGAGGTGCCGATGAGCTCGTCCGGCTCGAGTCGCAGCGAGCGGTTCTCGCTGCGCAACCGCTGGGTCTCGGTGGCGTTCCGCAGCGAGACCAAAACGCGCTCGCGCTGGAGGGGCTTCTCGAGGAAGTCGAAAGCGCCGCGCTTGGTGGCATCGATGGCGGTGGTCAGATCCCCGTGGCCGGTCACGATGACCACCGGCATTTCGTAGCCGCGCTCGCGGAAGGCCGTGAGCAGCTCGAGGCCGTCGATTTCCGGCATCTTGATGTCGAGGAGTACGGCGTCCGGCCGCCGGTCGGCCAACCGGGCGAGGGCCGCCCGACCACCGTCGGCCTCCTCCACTCGGTATCCCTCGTATTCCAGGATCATCCGCAGGCTGTCGCGGATGGCGGCCTCGTCGTCGACGACGAGCACGGTGGCTGGGTAGTTGTCCTCTCGCGCCATGGGACGGCAACTGTACCAGGGAGGAACGAAAAAAACGCCGAGCCCCGTGGCTCGGCGTCGGTCACTGTCGAAACTGGCGGGAGCGCGATCAGTCGGCCGGCACCCGAGGCAGGACGAAGCCGGCGAAATCGCGCTCGCCCTGGCTGTAGTGGAGGGCATAGAGGCGCAGTCGCGAGCCGGGTTTGGCCGCCTTCACGGCCGCTTCGAAGGACTCCACGTCCTCCACCTTCTGGCCGTTGACCTCGTTGATCAACCAGCTACCGGCCCCCTCGCGAACGCCCTCCTCCCACAGGGGGCTGGTCGCCGCGATGGAGCTGAGCCAGACGCCGGCAGCGTCCTGGGGCAGTCCCTGAGCTTCGCGCAGAGCGGGCGTCAGGTTCTGATACCGGAGGCCGAGCCACTCGATGCTGCCTTCGTCGGACTCCGCCTCTTCGATCTCGGCCGTCGGCTCCCCGGAGCGCCGCTCGGTCAGCTTGACCGCCTTCTCGATCCGGTCGTCGCCGCGCAGGATGCCGAGCTTGACAGTGGCGTCCGGCGCTTGGGCCGAGACGTAGTCGATCAGGTCCCGGGTGGTTTTCACCGGCCGGCCATCGACGGTCAGGATGATGTCCCCATGCTGAACGCCGGCCTTCTCCGCCGGCTCTCCTTCGAGCACGCTGTTGACCAGGGCGCCCTCGGCCCGGTCGAGTCCGAAAGCCTCGGCGGTGTCGTGGTCGACGTTGCCGATCGAGACGCCGAGGTAACCGCGCCGCACCTTGCCGGTGTCGCGCAGCTGGGGCAGGACGCCCTTCAGCACGTTGACCGGAATCGCGAAACCGATGTTCTCGGCGCCGTAGCGAATGGCCGCGTTGATGCCGACCACCTCGCCCGCCAGATTGAGCAGCGGGCCGCCGGAGTTGCCGAAGTTGATGGCGGCGTCGGTCTGGATGTAGTTCTCGAAGGAGGTGTCGCGGGAGAGTCCGATGGCGCGGCCCTTGGCCGAGACGACGCCGGTCGTGACGGTGTTCTCGAGTCCGAGCGGGTCGCCCACGGCCATTACCCAGTCGCCGCTGCGCAGCTTCTCGCTGTCGCCGAGGGCCAGGTACGGCAGGTCGTGGCCGGCGTCGATCTTGAGCAGAGCCAGGTCGGTGGCCGAGTCCTTGCCCTTGACCTCGGCCGGATATTCCCGGTCGCCGATCTTGACGGTGACCTTGTCGGCTCCTTCGACGACGTGAACGTTGGTGACGACGAGGCCGTCGGCGCTGATGATGAACCCACTACCGCCCGATTCCTCCCGGCGATCCTGGTCGGGCTCCGGCTGAGGCGCGCCGAAGCCGCGATCGCGAAAGAAGTCTTCGAAGGGATTCGGCCGCCGCTGGCCACCCTCGCGTTGCCGGGCGGCGTTCTGAATGGTCGATGCCTTGATCGAGACCACCGCGGGCTCGACCGCCTCGGCCAGGTCAGCGAAGCTCGGCAACCCGAGTTGGACCGTCGAGGCGGCGGCCTTGGGCACGATGGGCCCGCTGTCCTTGGCCAGGATCGGAGCGGTCAATTGGAGATCGCTCGCGAGCACCATGCCGAAGGCGACGGCGCCCGCGATCATGGAGAGAGAAACGACTTGTCGCTTCCGAGTGCTCATGGTTCTTCTACACCTCTCTCGGAAGCCCCTGAGGACGTCGGGGGCTCCGTTTTGTCGAGTCCGCCGAAGCAAGCCTCTTGCCAGCGAGGAAGCTCTTGAGTCAACGCGAGTTCCGCTTCCGCTCACCGGGGCCTTCGCGCCAAATTGGCAGCAACGCTCCAGGCCAAGGGTACCGAGCTTCGCCGCAAGAGTCGAAAGCAACCAGGGTTCGATTGCCACTCCTCATCGTTTCCGGCTATACTCCGCCGGTCAGCTCGCCTTGGACCAAGGGAGTGGGCGCAGGCCCACTCTTTTTGTTGTGTGGGGAAGCGGTGGCGCCCTGCGCGGCCTTCGACGGAAAAGCATGGTAGAGAGAAACGTACAACCGAAGAGCGGCCGTGCGAAGCCGGTCGGCCGCGCGGCAACCCGACCGCCGGTCCGGCGCGCCCCGGTGCGATTGACCGAGGAACTGCTCGGAGAGATCGAGGCGATCGCCCGCGACACGGGTTGTGAGCTCTACCACGCGGAATGGAAGGGTGGCACCTTGCGGTTGTACCTCGACCGCGTCGACGCCGAGACGGGGGTTCAACTGGCCGATTGCGAGAAGGTTTCGAAGCAGGTGTCGGCGCTCCTCGACGTGGTCGATTTCGGCAGTGGCCGTTACACCTTGGAGGTCAGCTCCCCCGGTCTCGACCGCGAGCTGCACCGCACGGACGACTACCGACGCTTCGTCGGTCACCTGGCCAAGGTCACTTATCGCGAGACGCCCGGCGGCCCCAAGAAGACCGTCGTAGGACGACTCACCGCGCTCGACGACGAAGAGCAGCCGCCCGCGACGATCCGGCTGGAGCTCGGCGGCAAGGTGCCGTCGGAGCTGAGCCTCCCCCTGGCGAGCATCGAGACCGCGCGCCTCGAGATCGAAATTTAAGGAAACAGGACCGGAAACGATGCCTCAAGCACCTTCGACCGACTTGAACCTGACCGTGCTCCTCCAGCAGGTGGCCCGCGAAAAGGACGTCGACATCGATCGCTGGATCGCCGCCCTCGAGGACGCGATGGCCTCTGCCGCCAAGAAGCAGCATCGCATCAAGGAACCGGTGCGCACGGCCTTCGACCGCCAGACGGGCAAGTTCCAAGCCTTCATCGTCAAGCGCGTCGTGGAAGAAGTCGAGGACCCGAGCGCCGAGTGGACCCCCGAGGAAGCGACCGCCGAGGGCCATCCGGCAGCAGAGGTCGGCGCGGAGATCCTGATCCCGATCTCGGTGGACGGCCTGGGCCGCATCGCCGCGCAGTCGGCCAAGCAGGTGCTCTACCAGCGGATCCGCGAAGCCGAGCGCGAGAACGTCTACAACGAATTCATCGGCCGCCTGGGCGAGATCGTCAACGGCACGGTCAAGCGCTTCGAGCGCGGCGACATCATCGTCGACCTCGGTCGCACCGAGGCCATCGTGCCGCGCAGCGAGCAGGCCCGCCACGAGCGCTACAGCCAGGGCGAGCGCATCCGCGGCGTGATCGTCGATGTCCACACCCAGCCGAAGGGCCCCCAGATCGTGCTGTCACGCACCGATCCGCGCCTGCTGGTCAAACTTTTCGAGATGGAAGTGCCCGAGATCTACGACGGCACCGTGGTGATCAAGAACGCCGTGCGCGCCCCGGGAGAGCGGGCCAAGGTCGCCGTGTCGAGCCGCGAGCGCGACGTCGACCCGGTCGGCGCCTGCGTCGGCATGAAGGGCTCCCGCGTGCAGTCCATCATCCGTGAGCTGCGCGGCGAGAAGATCGACATCATCGAGCACTCGGACGACCTCGTGACCTTCGCCCAGAGCGCCCTGGCGCCGGCCAAGATCACCCGCGTCTCGGTCACCCACCACGGCGAGGTTCCCCACCTCGACGTGATCGTGGAGGATGAGCAGCTCTCGCTGGCGATCGGCAAACGCGGCCAAAACGTGCGCCTGGCTTCCGAGCTGATCGGCGCCCGCATCGACATCAAGAGCGAGACCGACGTCAAGGACGAGGTGGCCGACGCTCTCGCCCGCATGCTCCAGAACGCCTTCGGCCCGTCCGAGGGCGACATGGGCGAAGAGGCGCCGCCAGTCGATTGGACCACGGTGCCGGGGATCGGCGAAAAGGGTGCCGCGGGCCTCGCCGAGGCGGGCTACGCGAGCCTCGAGTCGATCTCCGCGGCGAGCGAAGAAGATCTGGTCGAGAAGGCCGGTCTGTCGAAGAAGGCCGCGGCCGGTATCAAGGCCTGGGTGACCGGGCAGATTCCTGTCGAGCCCGAGTCCACCGAGCCGCTCTTCGGCGAAGAGTTCCAGGTAGCGCAGGAAACCGGCGGTAAGCCGATGAAGGACGAAGATTTCATGGCCGCGCTCAACCGCGCCTTCGCGGAGAGCGAGCAGCTCAGGGTCTCGATCGAAGGCAGCTCCGACGAAGACGAAGAGAACAACTGAGTAGTCGGTGCCACGGTTCGAGAATCGAGAGGAGTCGCGCAAGCGTTATGGGAAAGATTCGGGTGCAAGACCTGGCGCGCATGATGGGCGTCCCCAACCAGGACCTCGTCTTCAAGCTGAAGTCGATCGGCGTGCGCGTCGAGGGTGACGACGCCCACATCGACACCGACACCCTGCAGGCGATCATGCATGGGAAAAAGCTCCCCCACCCGAAGGAGGTCATCCTGCGGGACGAGGAAGCTCGAGCTTCCGGCGCGACCCCGAGCGCGCCCGGGCGACCGGCGAGTCCGGCCACCCCGCCGCCGATGCGGCGTCCTTCGACCAATCCGCTGCGGCCCAATCGGCCGCGCACGCTGATCCAGCGGGTCGACGCGGAGATCAAGTCGCTGCCCACGACCGAGCGGTACGAGCCCAAGATGGATCTTCCGCCGGAAGCACAGCTCGCGGCCGAGGCTGCCGAGCTCGCGGCCCCACCGGTCGAGGTCGCCGTCGCGGCACCAGAGGTCGAGGCCCCTGCGGCGCTCGTCGTACCTCCGCCGACGGTCGTCGCAGCGCCCCAGCCCGTGGCCACCGGCCCGGCACCGGTGGCTCCGCCGATGGCGCGCCCGCCGCTTCCGCCAGGCTCTCGCCCCCCGATCAGTCATCCACCCCGGCCGGCCGGTTCTCCGGGCCCCCTGGGTCCGCGCCCGGGCGGTCCACCCCCGGTAGGCGGACCCCGACCGATGGGTCCGGGCGGCCCCCGTCCCATGGGTCCCGGCGGGCCGCGCCCGCCGATGGGCCCCGGCCCCGGCGGTCCCCGGCCCTACGGCCCGCCGGGCACCGGTCCGGGCGGAACCCGCCCCACCCCGGGCCCTGGCTACGGCCCGGGAGGTCCCCGTCCCATGGGCCCCGGCGGACCTCCGCGCCCCGGTGGTCCGGCCTACGGCCCTGGCGGTCCCCGTCCCGGCGGTCCTGGCGGTCCGCGCCCGGCGGGTTACGGTCCGGGCGGTCCGGGCGGTCCGCGCCCCGGCGGTGGCCCGGGCTATGGTCCCGGTGGTCCTCGTCCCATGGGCCCCGGCGGCCCCCGCCCGCCCTTCGGCCCTGGCGCTGGCCCCCGTCCCGCGGGACCGGGAGGTCCCGGCCGGCCCGCCGGCATGCCCATGAGTCGCCCCGGCAGTCCGGCACCGACCGGACGGCCGCCGGGTGAAGGCGAGCGGGTTCGCGAAGGCCGCGAACGGTCCGATCGCGATGGAGCGAAGCGGCCCGCCAAGCGGCGGCCGACGGCCGAGCGACAGGACTTCGTCGGTTTCCGCGGCTCCATCGCAGGTGAAGAGGATCTCGACGCCATCGGCGACGCGGTCGTTTCGACCGGTCGCGGCCGCCGCCGCGCCGAGCGCCGCTTGAGTCAGGAGGACACCGGTCCCAAGGCCGTCTCCTTCAAGGAGAACGCCCCGGTCGGGCCGATCATGATCTCCGAGAACATGACCGTCCGCGAGTTCGGCGAAAAGGCCGGCATCAAGGTCAAGGACCTGATCACCCTGCTTTTCCAACGCGGCATCCTGGCCAACATCAACTATGTGTTGCCCCCGGAGCTCGCCACCAAGCTCGCCGAGCAGCTCGGCATCGAGGCCATGGTGGTCAGCTTCGAGGAATCGGTCCAGCTCGAGCGCGAAATGCAGGTCGGCACCGAGGGTGGTACCAAATCGGCCCGCGCCCCGGTCGTCACCATCATGGGTCACGTCGACCACGGCAAGACGTCCCTCCTCGACGCCATCCGCGAGTCCAAGGTCGCCGAGAGCGAGCACGGCGGCATCACCCAGCACATCGGCGCCTACCGAGTGCGCAAGGGCGACCGCGACGTGGTCTTCTTGGACACCCCTGGCCACGAGGCCTTCACCATGATGCGCGCTCGTGGCGCTCGGGTGACCGACATCGTGGTGCTCGTGGTGGCCGCCGACGATGGCGTCATGCCCCAGACGATCGAAGCCATCGACCACGCCAAGGCCGCCAAGGTGCCCCTCGTGGTGGCGATCAACAAGATCGACAAGTCGAATGCCAATCCGGATCGGGTCAAGAAGGAGCTGGCCGATCAGGGTCTCCTGGTCGAGGAATGGGGCGGCGAGACCGTCTCCGTACCGGTGTCCGCGCTCAAGAAGCAGGGTATCGACGACCTGCTCGAGATGATCCTGCTGACCGCCGACATCCTGAACTTGAAGTCTGCCCCGGACATCCCGGCCCAGGGCACGGTGCTCGAGGCGCGCAAGGAAGTGGGTCGCGGCGTCGTGGCCACGGTGCTGGTCCAAAACGGTACCCTTCAGGTCGGCGACGCCTTCGTCTCCGGTGCCACCTCCGGCCGCGTGCGGGCGATGCTCGACGACACTGGCGAGCGGATCAAGGAAGCCCTTCCTTCGACGCCCGTGGAGGTTTCCGGCTTCTCCGAGATGCCGGCCGCGGGCGACCTCTTCCAAGTCGTGTCCGACGAGGCGAAGGCGCGCGAGATCGCGGCCTTCCGCCAGCAGCAGATGCGCACCCAGGCGCTCCAGCATCGCCACGGTCGCATTTCGCTCGAGCAGCTCTTCCAGCGCATCGAGCAGGGCGAGGTCAAGGACCTGCCGGTGGTCATCAAGGCCGACGTACAGGGCTCGGTGGAAGTGCTGCGCGACACCCTGACCAAGCTCTCGACCGAGAAGGTGCGGGTCCAGGTGATCCACGCCGCGGTCGGGGCCATCACCACCAACGACGTGCTCCTGGCCTCGGCCTCGGACGCCATCGTGATCGGCTTCAACGTGCGCCCGGAGCGCAACGCCCTCGACGTAGCGGAGAAGGAAGAGGTCGACATCCGGCTTCATACGGTGATCTACGAGATCACCGACGAGCTTCGCAAGGCCATGCTCGGCCTGCTCGAGCCGACCTTCCAGGAAGTCGTCAAAGGCCGGGCCGAGGTGCGCGAAGTGTTCCGCGTGCCCAAGGCCGGCACCGTCGCGGGCTGCCACGTGGTCGACGGAGTCATTCCGAGGAACGCCTCGGTGCGTCTCCTGCGCGACAACGTGGTGGTCTACACCGGCCGCATCTCGTCCCTGCGGCGCTTCAAGGAAGACGCCTCGGAGGTCCGCACGGGCTTCGACTGCGGCATCGCCCTCGATCGTTTCCAGGACTACAAGCCTGGCGACGAGATCGAGGCCTACGTTCGCGAGGAGGTGGCGCAGACGCTTTGAGCCGGCCCGCTGGCTCGGGTGTCGTCGCCCTTCCCATTCTTGTCGTCCGAGGTGTCTTCGATGGTGGTCGGAATTTCGACCTTCGAGCTCCATTTGCCCGGTAGTCGAGGGCTCAAGGAGAAGCGCAAGGTGGTCAAGGGGTTGATCGACCGCCTGCACGCACGGTTCCGGATCTCGATCGCCGAGACCGGCCACCACGACCTGCTCCAGCGGGCCGAAATTTCGCTCGCCCTCGTGGCGCAGAACGACTCCGAGGTCGAGCATCTGTTCGACGAGCTGCGCGCCGCGATCGACTCGATCGGCCCCGAGGCCGAACTGTCCTATTGGGACCCGCAGATCCTGGAGGCCCGCTGATGCGCCGAACCGACCGTGTGGGCGACCAGATTCGAGCCGAGCTCTCCGACCTCCTGCTGCGCGAAGTCAAGGACCCACGGGTTCGCCTCGCCAGCATCTCGTCGGTCGACGTGAGCGGCGACCTATCTCACGCCAAGGTCCTGGTGTCCGTCCTCGGCGCGGACCCGGACCGCGAGCAGGCGGTCGAAGCCCTCGAGCATGCCCGGGGGTTCCTCCGCAGCCAGCTGGCGCGGCGGCTCACGCTGCGCATCGTGCCCGAGCTCCACTTCAAGCTCGATCGCGGCGCCGAATACAGCCGCCAGATCGAAGACCTCCTGGAAAGTCTGGATGACGATCGCAAACCCGCCTGAGACCCTCGTCGAAGCGGTCGTTTCGCACCGCCGTTTCCTGGTCACCAGCCACCTGAATCCGGACGGCGACGCCATCGGCACAAGCCTGGCGCTCGCGCGGATCCTGCGGGCGATGGGTAAGGAAGCCGCGGTGTGGCTCCGCGATCCAATGCCGCCGGCCTACCGGCCCATGCCCGGGGCGGCCGGGGTCCATGGCGGCGCGGAGCCGCCGGCCGGCTTCCCCAGCGGCTTCGACCTCTGCGTGGTCCTCGAGTGTCCGACCCTCGACCGCTCGGGCCTCGAAGCCCTGCTGCCGCGGTTGCCGCTGTTGAACATCGACCATCACCTCGGCAACGACGGCTACGGCCTGGTCCGCTGGGTCGATGTGACGGCTCCGGCCGTCGGTGAGATGGTCCTGCGCCTGGCTGAACGGCTCGGCGCCACGGTCGACGCCGACGCCGCCACCCTGCTCCACCTCGCCATCGTCACCGACACCGGCGGCTTCCGTTTCCAAAACGCCACACCCGCGGCCTTCGAGGCCTGCGCCCGGCTCGTGCGCCTCGGCTCCCAGCCGGAACGCATCGCCCAGTGGCTTTACGAGAGCCAGTCGCTCGGGGCGGTGCGCCTCCTCGGCGAAGTGCTGCCGACCTTGGAGCTCGCCGCCGACGGGCAGGTAGCCACGGCACTGCTGACCCTCGAGATGTTCGAGCGGGCCGGTGCCCAGCCCGGCGAGTCCGAGGGCCTGATCGACCATCCGCGCTCGATCGCCGGAGTGGAGGCCGTGGCCCTGTGCCGCGAGCGCGTTCCGGGCCGCACCAAAGTCTCCTTGCGGAGCCGCGGCGATGTCGATGTCGAGCAGATCGCTCGACGCCACGGTGGCGGCGGGCACAAGAACGCGGCGGGCTTCGAGCTCGCGGGCACCCCGGCGGCAGTGCGCCCCGCGGTCGTCGCCGCCCTGGCCGAAATCCTCCCCCCGAAAGTCCCATGATGAAAGACGGTTTGCTCCTCCTCCACAAGGAAACCGGCCTCACGTCCCACGACGTCGTGCAGCGCGCCCGCCGGTTGATGAAACAGAAGAAGATCGGCCACTGTGGCACCCTCGATCCGAACGCCACGGGCCTGCTGGTGCTGACCCTCGGCAAAGCGACCCGGCTGACGCGGTTCCTGATTCGCGCCCCCAAGGTCTACGACGGCACGATCCAGCTCGGCGCCGCCACCGACACCTACGACTCGACCGGTGAAGTGCGTGGGACGGGCTCGATCGAGGGCATCGACCGCGCCGCCGTGGCGGCCGCCATGGAGACCTTCGAAGGAATCATCGAGCACGTGCCGCCGCCCTTCTCGGCCAAGAAGGTCGGGGGCAAGAAGCTCTACGAGTTCGCCCGCGCGGGCGAGGAGATGACGGTCGAGGCCAAAGAGGTCGAGGTCTACGAGTTCGTGCCCCTGACCGATCCGGTGGAGGGCGCGTTCACTTTCCGGCTGGGCTGCGCCTCGGGCACCTACGCGCGCACCCTCGCCCACGACCTCGGCCGCAAGCTCGGTTGCGGCGCCCACTTGTCGAGCCTGCGGCGACTGAAGGTCGGCCCCTTCGAGCTTGCCTCGGCCGTCACCCTGGGCGAGCTCGAGACCCGGATGGCCGAGGAAGCACCGGACTTGGGTTCGGCGTGGATCGACTTCGACCGCATCCCCCTGCCCTTCCCCGAAATCAGCCTCGATGCCCGCGAAGAACAGCGCCTGATCAACGGCCAGACGGTTCTGGTGCGCGAGCTCGCCGTCGCCGAGGGTGACTGGCTGCGGATTTCCAACCGCCGCGGCGAGCTCATCGCCGTCGGCTCCGTCACCGAGCTCATCGGCGAGCGCGGCGTCGGAATCGTCCAACCGCGGGTCGTCTTCCAATAGGGACCTGTGTTATCCTTCGCCGGTTTGCGCGCTAGGAGGAGTGTGTTTTGGCCATGCAGAATCGACAGCAGACCATCCAGGATTACCGGACTCACGAATCGGACACCGGTTCTCCCGAAGTGCAGGTCGCGCTTCTGACCGTTCGGATCAACGAGCTGACCGAGCACTTCAAGGTCCACAAGAAGGACCATCACGGCCGTCGCGGCTTGCTCAAACTGGTGGGCCAGCGGCGTCGCCTGCTCGACTACCTGAAGGGCAAGAGCGTCGACCGTTATCGCTCGACGATCGAGCGCCTCGGCATCCGTAAGTAACCGCCTTTCTCTCGGCCGTCCCCCGGCAACGGTTTCGACCCTGGTCCAGCCCTCGTGGATCGGCCAGGGTCTCCCGTTCGTCCCTTCCCCCTCGGACGGCCCGTCGATCTCCCCGCCACCCCCGGCGGCTGGGCTCGGCCCCAAGCGGCAGCGGTAGGAAAATGAAGACGAGAAACCAAGAAAGAGACCTCAAATGATCCTCAGAAGAGAAGTGACGGTCGGCGACGGAACGCTGACTTTCGAATCGGGCCGGATGGCCCGGCAAGCCGACGGTGCGTGCACCGTCCGGCTCGGCGACACCCTGGTGCTGACCACGGTGGTGATGGACAGGGGCCGCGCCAGCAAGGACTTCCTCCCCCTCACGGTGGAGTACAAGGAAGGCGCCTCGGCCGGAGGGCGCATCCCCGGCGGCTTCTTCAAGCGCGAAGGGCGGCCCACCGAGAAGGAAATCATCACCTGCCGTCTCACCGACCGCCCCTTGCGCCCGCTGTTCCCCGATGGCTATCGCTTCGAGACCCAGATCATCAGCTCGGTCTACTCCGCCGATGGCGAGAACGACCCCGACGTGCTCTCGATCAACGCCGCTTCCGCGGCCCTGGTGCTCTCCGACATCCCGTTCTACAATCCGGTGGGCGCGGTACGGGTGGGTCTGATCGAGGGTGAGGTGGTCTTCAATCCCACCAACAGCCAGCGCGACGTGTCCGACCTCGACCTCGTCGTGGTTGGTACCGAGGACGCGGTGGTGATGGTCGAGGCGGGCGCCAACCAGCTCTCCGAGGCCGTCATGCTCGACTGCATCTTCAAGGCTCACCAGGAGATTCAGAAGTGCATCCGGGTCCAGCACGACATGTTCCGCGAACGGGGCAAGTCGAAGCCGGTGTGGGAGTCGACGCCGGAGTACCCCCAGGACCTCTTCGACCGGATCAAGGCCGAAGCCGGCGATACACTCAAGAAGGCCCTGTGCACGAAGGCCAAGTTCGAGCGCCGCGACGCCGTTCGGGCCGTGCGCGATCCGTACCTCGACACCGCCTTCCCCGCCGACAGCCTCGAAGGGCTCGACCTGCGCGAGAAGGCCAAGAAGGTGTTCTCGGCCCTCGAGGAGTTCTGGTTGCGCGAGATCGTGCTCAAGGAGCGCATCCGTTTCGACGGCCGCGCCCTCGACGAGATTCGTCCGATCACGATCGAGGTCGGCGCGCTGCCGCGCACCCACGGCTCCGCGCTGTTCACCCGCGGAGAGACCCAGGCCCTCGTGGTCGCCACCCTCGGCACCAGCCGAGACGCCCAGATCATCGAGGAGTACGAGGGCGAGACTCTCCAGAAGTTCCTCCTCCACTACAGCTTCCCGCCGTTCTCCGTCGGCGAGGCCAAGCCCCTGCGCGGTCCCGGCCGGCGCGAGATCGGCCACGGCGTGCTCGCCCGCCGAGCCCTCACTCCGCTGCTCCCCCACGCCGAGGACTTCGCCTACACCATCCGCCTGGTCTCGGACATCCTCGAGTCCAACGGCTCGTCGTCCATGGCGACGATCTGCGGCGGCTCCCTGGCACTGTTCGACGCCGGCGTGCCGATGCTGGCCCCGGTGGCCGGCGTGGCCATGGGACTCATCCAGGAAGGCAGCGAGTTTGCCGTTCTGTCGGACATCGCCGGCCAGGAAGACCACTACGGCGACATGGACTTCAAGGTCGCCGGCACCCGGGACGGCATCACCGCCCTCCAGATGGACATCAAGATCGGCGGCGTCACCAAGGAGATCATGGGCCAGGCCCTGGACCAGGCTCGCCGGGGTAGGGTGTGGCTGCTCGATCAGATGAAAGCGGCCCTCGACGCTCCGCGTGAGGATCTGTCGAAATTCGCTCCGCGGCTCTACACCATCGCGGTGCCCAAGGAGAAGATCCGCGACGTCATCGGACCCGGTGGCAAGACCATCCGGTCGATCACGGAAGAGACCGGCTGCGAGATCGAAATCAAGGACAACGGCACGGTGATCATCGCGTCGCCCGATCAGGCCGCGGCCAACCGGGCCATCGAGATCATCCAGCGCCTGACCGAGACGCCCGAGGTCGGCAAGCTCTACACCGGCCCCGTGCGCCGGGTCGAGGCCTACGGCGCGTTCGTCGAGATCATGCCCGGGACCGATGGTCTCGTGCACATCAGTGAGCTCGCTCCGTACCGGGTCAAGGAAACCACGGACATCTGCCGCGAGGGCGACGAGATGACCGTGAAGGTGATCTCGATCGACGAGCAGGGCAAGGTCCGGCTGTCCCGGAAGGCCGTGATCATGGAGTCTCCCGACTACGATCCGGCCCAGTACGAAGGCATGGAGATGTCGCCGCCCGCCGGGGATCGCCCCGAGGGCGGACGCGGTGGTTACGACCGCGGCGGCCGGGGTGGGGGTCGTGGTGGCGACCGAGGTGGCCGAAGCGGCGACCGCGGTCCGCGTCGCAACTGATCCCGAGCTCTTCTTCGGCCTCCACGACGGGCGCTCCTCGAAGAGGAGCGCCCGTTTTTCTTCGTCCGGCCATGAGGTCGAGGCCCCGGGCGCGGCGCCAGTACAATCCCCGGCATGAGCGAAATCGCCCGCGACGACCTGCTGCGCCACCTCGACGATCTGCTCGCCGCCCGCGGCGGCAAGGACTACTGCCCAAACGGGCTTCAGATCGAGGGCAAGTCGACGATCGGGAAGATCGTGACCGGTGTTTCAGCCTGTCTCGAGCTTCACGAGGCGGCCGTGGCACGCGGTGCCGACGCGGTGCTGGTCCACCATGGCCTCTTCTGGCACGGCCAGTCGCCGCTCCTCGTGGGCTTGCAGTTTCGGCGCGTGGCGGCCCTCCTCGACCACCGGATCAACCTTCTGGCCTACCACCTGCCCCTCGACCGCCACCTCGAGCTCGGCAACAACGCCGTGGCGGCGCGGGGCCTTGGGCTCGGGGAGATCGTGCCCTGGGGCGAATACGAGGGCCAGAGCGTCGGCGTTCGCGGTCGGTTCCGCGACCCTGTGCCGGCGGCCGAGCTCGTGGACCGCTGCCGGCGCTTCTACGGCCAGGAACCCCTCGCGGTGGGCCGGGGACCTGCCCGCATCGAACGGGTCGGAATCATCTCCGGCGCCGCCCAACGGGAGCTCCACCGCGCCATCGCCGAGGGCTGCGATGCCTTCGTCACCGGCGAGATCAGCGAGTGGGTCCCGAACGTGGCCAACGAAGCGGGTATCCACTACCTCGCCTGCGGTCACTACGCCACCGAGCGCTGCGGCATCCAGGCCCTCGGCGATCACCTGGCGGCGACGTTCGGGGTTACGGTGGAGTTCGTAGAGGTGGGGAACGTGGTGTGACGAAGATGGGGAACCGGAGGTCCGTCCGACTCCGCAACTACGACTACGGCCAGGCCGGTGCCTATTTCGTAACCCTCGTCGTTCACGGAAGGGACTTGGCACTCGGAATGGTCGTCGACGGGGAAGTCCAGCTCAGCCCGGTTGGTCGTCTCGTTCAAGAAGAATGGCGGCGAACTCCGGAACTGCGACCGGAGCTCGAACTCGACGCCTTCGTCATCATGCCGAACCACTTGCATGGAATCGTGGTGATTTCTTCCGTCGGGTCGCACGACCCTGAGAGTCGGGCGGCCCAGGGCTCCGGGACCGGGGCGCACGGCCGTGCGCCCCTACCGGCCCGGGCTCCACGATCGCTGGGTTCTTTCGTTGCGGGTTTCTAGGCGACGGTGACGGCCAGAATCAATCGGCTGCACTGCACCCCGGGCCTCAGGTTCTGGCAGCGGAACTACTACGAGCACGTGATTCGCTCAGAACGAGACCTCGAGAAGATCCGGAACTACATCGATGGGAATCCCCTCTGGTGGCAAGAGGACCCAGAAAATCTCACGACTCGGTAGGGGCGCACGGCGGTGCGCCCCTACCTGTCGACCTTCGCGAACAACCGCAGAAAATTCTCTCCCGTCCGCCGGCACACCTCCTCGAACGTCTCGCCCGTCTCTTCCGCAATTCGCCGGGCCACCTCGACCACGTAGGCCGGGCGGTTGGGCTTGCCGCGGTAGGGCACGGGGGCGAGGTACGGGGTGTCCGTTTCGACCAGCTGTCGGTCCTTGGGGACGAAGGCGAGCAGCTCGCGGATGTTGTCGGCCTGCTTGAAGGTGACCATACCGGAGAAGCCGATCGAGAAGCCGCGATCGAGCAGGACCCGGGCCATCTCCAGCCCCCCCGCGAAGCTGTGGAAGTCGGCCTTCAGGGCCGCGAACTCGGGCTCGGCGAGGATCGCCAGCATCGCCTCGTTGGAGTCGCGGTTGTGGACGATGACGGGCAGGTCGTGGGCGATCGCCACCCGCCACTGAGCGCGCAGCACCTCGGCCTGCACGTCCCGCGGGGCGTGGTCGTAGAAGAAGTCGAGCCCGCACTCCCCCACTGCTACGACCTTCGGATCGGCCAGCCAGCCGGCGAGGCGCGCTTCGTCGCCCGGTGCCCAAGTGGCGGCGTCGTGCGGGTGGACGCCGATCGCACACCAGACGTCCGCGTGGCGATGACAAAACGCCACCAGATCCTCCGCGTCGGCCAGTCGCACGGCGGGCACGAGGAAGCCCGTGACGCCGCGCGCACGGGCCGTATCGAGGGCCTCCTCGCGCTCCTCGGCCGAGAGGTACTGGAGATGGCAGTGGGAGTCGACGAGAGTCAAACTCACCGCGCCCTACCGCACCTGGGTCCCGTTCGGCACCGGGGCCTCCGGCCGCACGAGCACGGGTTTGCCGTCGATGGAGGCCGCCAGCACCATGCCCTGGGACTCGTTGCCCATGAGCTTGGCCGGCTGCAGGTTGGCGACGATCACCACCTGGGTTCCCACCAGGGACTCCGGCGTGTACTGGGCCGCGATGCCGGCGACGATCTGGCGCCGCTCGTCGCCGAGATCCACCTGCAACTTCAGCAGTTTGCTCGACTTCGGCACAGCCTCGGCCTCGACCACCGTGGCGACCCGCAGACGGGTTTCGAAGAACTTGTCGATCGAGATCAGCGCCACGCCCTCGAGCGCGGACGCGGGCGGCGAAGCGGGTGCGGCGGACGGCGAAGCCTCTTCGGTCACGGAACCTCCATCGGCCGCGGCGATCTCGGCCAGGTACGCCTTCTTGTCGATGCGGGGGAAGAGCGAGCCGGCCTCGGGCAACGGCGCGCCGGCGGGCAGTCCGCCCCAGGCGAGCTCGTCGACGTGGACGGGAACGGGCGCGCCCACGGCCGCGAGCACGCGTGCCGCGAGCTCGGGCATGACCGGCAGGAGCCCGGCGGCCACGATGCGCACCGCCTCGAGGCCGTCCCACAGCACCTGGACGAGCTCGTCCCGCAGCGCCGGGTCCTGAGCGAGCTTCCACGGCTCGGTCGCGACGATCCTGCCGTTGGTCTCGGCAAGTAGCCGCCACAGTGCCTCGAGCCCGCGGGAGAACGCCAGCTGATCGAAAGCGGCCCGGTACTCGGCCACGGAGCGCGCGGCGACCTCGGCCAACGGTCCCGCCGCGACCGGCCGCGGGGGTGTCGAACCGTCGAAACTCTTCTTCGCCAGCGTCACCAGCCGGCTGACCGTGTTGCCCAGATCGTTGGCCAGGTCCGCGTTGTAGCGCTCGACGAAGGCTTCGTCGGAGAACGTGGCGTCGAGGCCGAAGACCATCTCGCGCAGCAGGAAGTAGCGCAGGGCGTCGGCTCCGAAGCGCTCGATCAGGTGATCGGGCCGCACCACGTTGCCCGACGATTTCGACATCTTGCGGCTGTCCCGCAGCCACCACCCGTGGGCCCACACGGTGGTCGGCAGGGGTAGCCCTGCAGAGAGCAGGAAGGCCGGCCAGTAGACCGAATGGAAGCGCAGGATGTCTTTGCCGACGAGGTGCAGCCGCACGTCCCCGCCGTCCCAGTAGCGGTCCGCGAGGTGGCGATCGGCACTGCCGAAGCCCAGCGCGGTGAGGTAGTTCGACAGCGCGTCGAGCCACACGTAGACGGTGTGGCCGGGGTGCCCCGGGAAGGGAATGCCCCACGCAACGTTGCTGCGCGACACCGACAGATCCTTGAGTCCGCCCTCGACGAAGGCGAGGATCTCGTTGCGCCGGCTCTCGGGCTGGATGAACTCGGGATGTGCCCGGTAGTGCGCCAGGAGCGGCTCGGCGTACTTCGACAACCGGAAGAACAGGTTCTCCTCGCTCTTCCACTCGGTCGGCGTGTCGTGGTCCGGGCAACGCTTGTCGTCGCCGACCAGCTCCTTCTCGGTGTAGTAGGTCTCGCAGGCGGTGCAGTACCAGCCCTCGTGGCGCGCCAGGTAAAGGTCCCCAGCGGCCTCGAGCCGCGCGATGATCGCCGCGACGCCGGCCATGTGGCGCGGCTCGGTGGTGCGGATGAAGTCGTCGTGGGTGATGCCGAGGGTGCGCCACAGGTCGTGGTAGCGCTCGACCACGCGATCGGCCAGCTGGATCGGCGTCACCCCTTGCGCCGCCGCCGCGCGCTCGATCTTCTGGCCGTGCTCATCGGTGCCGGTCAGGAAACGTACGTCCTCGCCCCGCAGGCGGCGGTAGCGAGCGATCGTGTCCGCCACTACGGTCGTGAAGATGTGCCCGATGTGGGGCAGATCGTTGACGTAGTAGATCGGCGTGGTGACGTAGAAGGTGCTCATGGGAGTGCTCGTCGATCCCCCGCGGACGCGGGAAGAACGGCGGATTGTAGCAGGGTCGCCGGAAGCCTCAGCGCCGTCTCACGGGCAATCGCCCAGCGCTTTGCGCGCGAAAAGGAACTGCTTGCCCGGCACTTCTTCGAGGATCAGCTCCTCCCCCGCCACCCGATAAACCCAGGACACCTTGCCGTTCGGCCGGTACAGCTCGAGCCGCCCCGCCTCCGCCCGCCAGAAGCCCGATGTCTTGGTCGCCTTGCCGAGCGCCCACACTTCGGACGTGTAGCTGCAATCGCACGCAAAGCGGTACGTGACCCGCGTCGGCACCAGCTGCACCATGCGCTGGTCCTCCCAAACCCCAGCTAACTTCGGGTCGAAAACACACGGCGAAGTCGGCCGCCGACTCGGCGGAGTGACGGCGGAAGAGGTACAAGCAGTGAGAAGAACCAGCAGCAGGCCAGCGAGTTGGCGGTTCATGAGCATCCTCTTTCTCACGAGCACTTCTCGTGGTTACGAGGAAGTGCCGCGAGGGTTCTCACCACCATAGAATCCAAGCCTTCACGAAAGGCAGGATTCCCGAATGGCCGTCAGCCAGGAAGTGATCGACCGGATCGTCGGCAACGTGCGCAAGCGGTATCCGGGGTGGGAGGGGGTCAATGATCCGCGGTTTCAAGAGGAGGAGATCCGGTACAAGCGAGAGGCTTCGAAGAAGGCGGCGGAGGTTCTTTCCCAGAAGGCCTTCACGGATTCACCCGGCTACCTTCACTTGGCCGACGAAGAGGGCTTCGTTCTCTTCGAGCGACACCTACGCTCCCTGGCGACCAATCTGCTCTTTCTCGGCTCAAAGTCCGGTGACTTGTCGCTCTTCTATGAGTTGAAGGACAAGGGTCTGGAATCGTCGTTCCTCTATGCATTCTCAGATTTACTCGATCCCTCGAGGGCAGCAGCGGATCGCGTTGGAGGCTTCGTCACCTGGGCCAACGAGGAGGGTCTATCGGTAAAATGGACTTTCATTACCTACTTCCCATTTCTGCTTGCGCCAAGGAGCTTCCTCTTCGTCAAACCCACCGTCATCGAGTGGCTCTTCGGCCTGATCGGCCCAGGGATCTACCCACGGCGACCCTCTCAAGGCGGCTATTCACGAATCCTCGCGCTAGCTTCGCAGGTCATGGAGCGCTTGAGACCCTATGGAGCTCGGGACTGGATCGACTTCCAGTCGATTGTCTGGGTGGCGCACCAAGTTGAGCACGAAGGTTCTCCACCGGAGGTGCCGGACGAAACCTCCGAGCAGCAGAAGAAGGACCTCCGAGGGAAGCCGAAAGGGCCTTCTCGGGTCTCGGTCCGCGCCATCCACGACGGTGATTCTCCCGAAAAAGAGCAACCAGCCCCACTCGCCATTCCCCATCCCGCCCTCCCCATCTCCGCCGTCGCCGCCCGCACCCACCTCCCCACTCGGACCCTCGAACGCTGGCTCCGGGCCATCCGGCGGAAGGGCCAGGCGGTGCTCTACGGCCCGCCGGGCACGGGCAAGACCTACGTCGCCAAGGCCCTGGCCGAGCACTTGGTCGGAGGTGCCGACGGAATCCTCGAGACCCTCCAGTTCCACCCGAGTTTCGGCTACGAGGACTTCATGGAGGGCTTCCGGCCGGAACGGTCGCCCGGGGGCGGCCTGGATTACAAGGTGCGACGCGGGCGATTCGTGGAGTTCTGTGATCGGGCGCAGCTTCACGCAGGCACTTCCGTGCTGATCCTCGACGAAATCAACCGGGCTAACCTCGCTCGGGTCTTCGGCGAGCTACTCTACCTTCTAGAGTACCGAGATCAGTCGATCCAGCTGCCCTCAGGCCGCCCGTTCTCGATACCGAAACAGGTCCTGCTCTTGGGCACCATGAACACGGCCGATCGGTCCATCGCCCTCGTCGACCACGCTCTCCGCCGTCGTTTCGCGTTCCTGCGGGTGTGGCCCGAAGCGGCCATCCTTCGGCAGTTCCACGCGGCACAGGGAACCGCCTCGGAGCTCGTCGAGAGCCTTATCGCACACCTTGACCGCATCAACCAGTCGATCGGTGACTCTCACTACCACCTGGGGGTCAGCTTCTTCCTCGTCGCCGATCTCGCCGATCACCTCGAAGACATTTGGGAGCTCGAGATCGAGCCATTCCTCGAGGAGTACTTCTTCGATCGGCCGGACAGCATGGCCGGCTTCCGTTGGCAGCGCGTGCGCGAAGGGCTCGGATGAGCCTCCCAAAGCGACGCATCGATGTCGGGGAACGCGGGCGCCGGGATCTCGAGGGGGAGGACTTCACGGAGGAGCTTGCCGCCTTCGTTAACCGGGTCTATGGCCAGCAGGTCGAGGTTTCGGCGTCGAGCCGTGGCGGCTGGCAGGTTCAGGCGACACGGTGGGTTGGCATCCTGCCGCTCGGCCCTGGGCACAGCCTCTACATCGAGCCCAAAGTCCCCATCCACAACCTGTTCCGCATGCTCGAATGGGCCTGGGGAGCGAACTTCCAGGCCTTCGAGGGGCTCGAGGAACTCGCCAACCTACAGGACGTCTACGAGCGCCTCGCGCGCATTTTGGCGTTGCGGGTGCTCGATCGCCTGCGGCGAGGATTGGCGCGGAGCTACCAACCGGCGGCGGATCGTCTGCCCTACCTGCGTGGGCGACTGGATGTTCCCGCCCACCTTCGCGCGCCCGCGAGCCTCTCGCTCCCCTGCCGTTTCGAAGAACAGACGACCGACATCGACGACAACCGCATCCTCGCGTGGACGCTTCGGGTCATTGCGCTTTCGGGTCTCGTCACCGAGCGGTCCCAGACGGTCGTCGGGCAGGCCTTTCGCGGTCTCTCCGGGCAGGCGGATCCGCGTCCTTTTCGCGCCGCGGATTGTGTCGGTCGGGCCTACCACCGGCTGAACGAGGACTACCGCACGCTCCACGCCCTGTGCCGCTTCTTCCTCGAAACCAGCGGCCCGGCCCACCGGCGGGGTCAGCACTGGATGATCCCGTTCGCGGTCAACACCGAGAGCCTGTTCGAGCAATTCGTGGCGGCTTGGCTGCGGGGACGCCTGCCCGCCGGTTTCCACCTCGCGAGCCAGCACTCCCTGTGGATCCCCGGCGATCCGGCCGTCGATCTGAACCCCGATCTCGTGTTGTGCGACGAGGCCGACCGCCCGGTCGCCGTACTCGACACCAAGTACAAGGCCGGCGACAAGGTCTCCCGCGCCGACCTCTACCAGATCCACGCCTACGCCGCTCAACTGGGCTGCTCCAACGCCTTCTTGGTCTACCCCGAAGCGAGGCAGCAGCCTTACGACGTCACCCTGGGGCGGGACGCACCCGTGCGCGTGCGGTCGGTGGGGTTCGATCTTTCGGGGGATCTGAACGAGGCGGGTCAGCGGTTCTTGGCGGCGATTCTCGAGTAGCCGACGGCTTCCATTCAATTCAGGTTCGGGTCGGGACGAGCTCGAAGCCCTGGCGAGCGAAATCTGAATCGAAGGTGAACACGCGGCGAATCCCTCGCTTGCGGGCGAGCTCGAAGCTGATCCAGTCGGTCAGGCTGACCGATCGCTGTTCCGCGGCCAGCAATGACGATAGGGCGGATTGATAGATGTCCGGGCCGATCCACACGACGACCAACATCGGCTCGAGCCCTTCCCGGAACGCCCGAACCACCTCGAGCCCAACTCTGGCCTGGAGCAGAGAAACGGTCTCTACGACGACGGCCGAGCTCGTCACCCATCTCGTCGCCTCCCGCTGAAAGGCGGCGGCTTGCCGGCGCGCTTGGAAATGAAAGCGATCCGCCTCCACCAGCAAAGAAAAGAGCGCGGAGGTGTCGATGAAGACCTCGGTCACAGGTGGGCCTTCTTAGCGTAAATCTCGGCCAGATAGTCGTCGTGCCGCTCGGCGACATCCGTGCGACCCTCGAGGTCCTTCCCCGAGCCCACGACGGCCCAGAACCGAGCCCACTTCTCCGATTCCGGGTCGGCCGCGAGCACCGTATCGACCCCTTCGCGAACGACCTGGGAGATCGACTTGCCTTCCGCGGCAGCGCGCCGCCGTAGCTGCTCGTACTGGTCTGCTTCAAACTGAATTTGCGCCCTGATCATGCCATCATGATAGCACACTCATGCCATCATCCTGGGGCCCAATCCGTTGCAATCTCCATTCTGCCGCGCCCATTGCGCAGCGAGATCGAGTGCATGAAATGTTCGAAACGTTTCAGGAAGGAAGGGGCGACTCGCCCGCGTCGGCCAGATCGTCGTCCGAGAACCGGTAGCGGTTCCCGCAAAAGACGCAGGCCGCCTCGAGGACGTCGTCGCCCGCGCGCAGCTCGGCGCGGTCCTCCGGGCTGATTCGGGCGAGGTGGACGTGGATGCGCGCGCGGCTGCAACGGCAGGTGTGCCGGAGGGTGCGCTCGTCGACGATTTCGCGGTCGAGCCCGGTGAGCACGGCGTCGAGCAGCGCTCCGGTGCCCCCTTCTTCGAGCAGCCGGCTGACGCTCGGCAGGCCGGCCAGCGTCTCTTCGAGGCGGGAGACGGTTTCTTCGGGAGCTCCGGGCAACACCTCGACGATCATGCCGCCCGCGGCGGCGACGCCGCTCGGCCGGGTCAGTACGCCGACCAGCACCGCCGAGGGGGTCTGCTCGCTCTGTTCGAGAAAGTGGGCTACATCGAGACCGATTTCCCCCGAGACCAGCTCGACCTGGCTCGAGTAGCGCACGTCCCCCGCGCTCTCGCGGGTGACCCGCAACTGCCCCTTCCCCACCGCCGCACCCACCGCGAGCTTGCCGCCGGGCCCGGCCGGGAGGTCGACCCGCGGGTTGCCCACCGTGCCGCGCAGGCGACCCTCGACGTCGACCTCCGCGAGCACCGATCGCAGGGGGCCGTCCCCGACGATCTCGAGCACCAGGCGGCTGGGATTCTTGACCGCCAGGCGGAGCAGAAGGACCGCCGCCGCCTCGGCACGGCCCAAGGCCGCGGCGGCGATCGGGGACAAATCGAGCCGGTCGCGAGCCTCCTCGACCACGGCGCCGAGGTCGACCAGAGCCCAGCGTAGAAAGCCGTCGCCAGCGAGGCCCATCACGAGGGGAGCGGTGGCGCGGAGGGGTCGAGCGTCGTCCATGGCAGTTTCCGGAAGGCGGGGAAGTTACCACGCCTGCCGTTTGCGGATCGACTCCCAGCGGCCGTTGGCGCCGAGCACCAGGTGGTCGACCAGGCGGACGCCGACGATTCGCGACGCCTCGGCCATGTGCTTGGTGAACTCGAGATCCTCGCGCGAGGGCGCCGGATCGCCGCTCGGGTGAGTGTGGAACAACAGAATGCCCGCCGCTCCTCGCTGGAGGGCGGCCTTGAGGACCTCCCGGGGCTCCACCGCGGCTCGCGAGAGCGTGCCCCGGAACAGCTCGGCCTCACCGATCAGCCGGTTGCGGAGATTCAAGAACAGGGCGCCCATGACCTCCTGATCCCGCCGCCGGTAGCGCATGGTCAGGTAGGCCGCCACCGAGTCCGGTTTGGACATGGGATCGCCCTCGGGCAGGTTGCCCTTGGCCAGGCGACGCCCGATCTCGACCGCGGCGAGCACGCACGCGGCTTTGGCCGGACCGAGCCCATAGCGCACGAGGTCGCCGGGGCGGGCGCCGACCAGGCCGAGCAGGCCGCCGCTCTCCTCGAGCAGCTCCCAGGCCATTTCCAGGACCGTGAGACCGGGTCGGCCGGTGCGCAGCAGCACCGCGAGAAGCTCTACGTCGGACAGGGAACTGCTCCCGTGCTCGAGCAGGCGCTCGCGGGGGCGTTCTTCGAGGGGGACTTCCCGAATGATCGAGGCGCGGGGAGACTTCACCGTTTTCTTTCCTCCGCCTCTTCTTGACGCACGGCTCCCGGCCCGGTCTGTCACGAGGATGGGAAATCGGTCGAAGATGGCCCCGGCGCCGCGGTTGACACCCGGCCGGGGCGCTGTTAGAACCCGCGACCATGCCCAGCCTACCGACCAACTTCGGTCTCCTGCCGCCCGAGGACAGCGACCCCGCCACCAGCCGCGTGGCGGTGCTGCCGGTCCCCTTCGAACGCACCACTTCCTACGGCAAGGGCACCGGCGAGGGTCCGGCCGCCCTGTTGCGCGCTTCCCAGGCCATGGAGCTATGGGACGAGGAGCTCGGCGCCGAGCCCTACCGGCTGGGAATCTCTACCCTGCCGCCCTTCCTGCCCGAGGCCTACGACATGGCCGAGGCCTTGGGCGAGCTCCGCGAGGAAGCCCGCCGGCACTTCGCCGACGGCAAGTTCCTGGTCACCCTGGGCGGTGAACACAGCCTGACCTGGGCGCCGGTGATGGCCGCCCGGGACGTCCACGGCCCGATCGGCGTGGTGCAGTTCGACGCCCACGCGGACCTGCGCGAGGAGTTCGAGGGCACCCGCTGGAGCCACGCCTGCGTGATGGGCCGCATCGTGGACGAAGGCGTTCCCACCGTGGCCGTGGGCCTGCGCTCGCTGTCGACCCCGGAGGCGAAGCTGATCCGCGACCGCGCCCTGCCGGTCCTGTGGGGTCACGAGCTGCCGGCGCCGGACTCCCATGTGCGCTTCTCCTCGATGCTCAACTCCCTGCCGGAGAAGGTCTACCTGACCTTCGACATCGACTACTTCGATCCCGCTCTGGTGCCCGCCACCGGCACCCCCGAGCCCGGCGGCGGCACCTGGTACCCCACCCTCGCCATGCTCCACTCGCTGTTTCGATCGAAAACCGTGGTCGGCATGGACCTGGTCGAGCTGGCCCCCATGGCCACCCACCGCGCCAGCGACTTCCTGGCCGCCAAGCTGATCTACAAGTGCCTCGGGTATTTGCAGGAACGGGAGTGAGGAGACCGGAGCATCGGCGGCGTCAACCCACCAGCCTCAGCCGATAGATGGCCGTGATCGGCGCGAAGCGGTAGGCGGCCTCGACGGACTCTTCGACGAAGTCGAAGTCCGCGGGGGCGATGGTGCTGGCGCGAAAGGAGCTGAAATCGAGCGGCTTGGCGCATCGGTGGCTGATGAACCGGTACGCCCAACCCTCGCTCTCGAACAGCTCGGCCCAGGCTCGAACCGAGAGATTGGACCGATGGTCCCGGTTGGTGGCGTGCACGCGAAGATCCGCCTCCGACAGCACCGGAGGCACGGCGACGATCAGCTCTCCGTGAGGGGCCAGCGCTTTGGCGATGCTCCGCAAGAACCGCTCTGGCCTCTCGAGATGTTCGAGCGTGTTCGACGAGACGACCTGATCGAACGACCGATCAGGGAACTCCAGGGTCCGCCTCTCGGAACGACAGGTTCGGCTGAACGAATCGGCGCTCCGCGAACCGGAGCCGACGCCGATCGCGGTCGATGCCCAGGACCGACCTCGGCCCCCAGGGGAAGCCCAGCCGCGACCTTCCGAGCCGCGTTCCACAGGCGTTGGAAACGCAAGCTCAGTCCGCGAGCCGGAAGGCTCCCTCAATTCGGTCGGCGAAGACCTGCACAAGTAGGCACCGCTCGCTCATCGCGATGACTTCGGGCCAAGCTCCTGAGATCGCGACGTGAAAGTCCCTCATCAGAAGGTTGCCGAGACGGATGTGGATTACCCGGCAAGGCTCGAGATCGAGTCCTACCCGATCCGAAAAGTCGGCGTCTTTGGTCACGATCGTGAGGCCGTGGGCGCGAGCGTAGGCCCAAATCTCGGCATCGGTCCATTCATCGCCGAGGTCCCGAACGAACAAGTAGTCGGGGCCGCGCCAGAGCGCGAAGTAGTAGGGCAGGTTGACGTCGATCAGGAATCGCGCCATGTCACGCCATGCGCTGGATCACGTATCCATGCCCCATGAGCCGTGCTGCAAAGGCGATGCAGGCGTCGAGATCCGCTGGTTCCAGAGACGGGTACTGCCGAAGAACCTCTTCCCTGCTCTCTCCGGCACCCAAGAACTCGAGGATCGTCTGGACCGTAATGCGCTTTCCCCGCAGCGTCGGTTTGCCGTTGCAGACGGCGGGGTCGATGGTGACGCGCGTGAAAAGGTCGTCCATACGTGTGATTGTAACCGCTTGGCTGGGTCCGGCAGCCCCTCGCGGCTCGCCTCAGCCCGTTACCCAGCAGTCTTCGTTGGGGCGAAGTCCGAAGATCGTCCGACGGAAGACCACCCGCTCGGGCAGCAGCAGTCCTCTGGCGCGATCGACCGAGGCGAACTCGCGAGCCGGGCGCGCCGCACCGTCCAAGTCGGTGGACTCTTCCCAGCGCTCGGGCCTCTGATTCGCCTGGCAGTACAGAACATGGTCGAAACGGGCCTTCTTGGCGACTTCTCCGTCGTGAATGTGGACCGTGGGAAAGAAGAGTCGGTCGCGCTCGCGAGTGGGAAATTCGAAGGCCATGGGGTGAACGGACTTCTTGCCGGCTCGAAGTTGGAAAACAGCGAAGCCGAAGTCCGAGTAGCCCGGGAGCCGGTTCCAAGTCTCAGGAGGGAGGCGAAAGATCGAATCGAGCCGCTCGAAGTCGCCGAGGCTCGGAACCCACGAAGCCACGAAACGGCCGACCTCGTGGGCTCTCAAGGTTCCTCCCGTCATCGGGACCGGACTTCCTACGCCCCCCCGCTCCTGAAACGCCGGGAATCCCTTCGCCAAGTCGTCGAAGAAACCCGGATAGCCGGAGAGATCGATGAACCGAACCGCTTCCTCCCCGGCTTCGGGTGCCTTCGGAAGCGGCAGAATCATGGCCACGTCCCGCTCCGAGGCGTAGCGCATCGAGTAGGCGAGAACCTGCGTTGCCGCGGAGGTTCTCCGCGCGAAGATCTGGGTACAGGAGACTTCGTGGACGGGGCCGGAAAAGATGCACATGGTTGCCTCCGGGATCTGGCTGGCGCTGGGAACAAGGGCGCGGCAAATAGAGAAAGTCCGAGCGCTTTCAGCCGAGAACTCCGTCTAACTGCGGATCCAGCAACCGGGCGAAGCAGAATCGAAGAACTCGATCTGGACGCTTTCTCCGAGAAACTTCCTCACTGCTGTCTTGACCCGTGCTTTATAGCTTTCCTCGCTCCCATCTTCGAATACCGATATCGCAACTTTTTCTATCGACCCTCGCCGCCCAATTGCCTTCAACAGATGTTCATCATGGTCAGAGAACGACCACCCATAAACTGCCAGAGACCTCCCAAGGCATGGGAGTACGGTGTCGTATACGCAAGACAGGTAGTGACTGCGGCGGATGGCTTGGAGTTTCTGCGGCGACGTTCCTTCGCAGACAAAGACGGGGGTTGTTGCGCCGCTGCACCATTCTGAAGTGATGGACTCTAGTAAGGAACCCTCGATTCCTGTCTTGATCTTGCGTTCGTGACCCAGAATGTCGGCGCCCAGGGCCAGGCTACCGTGGGGATAGAAGACCAAGGTCGAGGCCGGAGCTGAACCGTAAGGCTCTTTAAACTTAGTCCAATTCGGATCGAACTCTCCCCCAATCACAAAGCAGTCTTTGAGCCTATTCCTATCAGTCTCGTTGCCGGCGAGGATCGCCCAATATGTCAAGAGATCGTAGTTTAGTGACGCAACCATCTTAAAGCGACAGAAGAATCGAGCAGCTGCCGAAATCTGCTGTTGGACATCTCCATAGAGAGGATGCTTGTCCTTGACGACCGTGATAAGAGCCTTCTGAATATCCCGGTAGGCTTCAGATGTCCGGTTATCAGGCACGCCTAACGCCCTGTTCACCGCTTCTGCATGCCACAGGACTCGCAGGGCGAGCTCGAAGTCCGACGTCTCCAGGTGCTCAAACACGGCTCGAAGGCCCTCAGTAATGAGACCGGAGGTTCTTGCTTCATCCAGAAGGGCTGAGTAAGAGAAACCCTCTCTGATCGCTATCGAGGCGCCGTTTCCGAGCAATAGCGCATCTTGAAAGTCATCCTCTATTTCGCACCAGCTCCTAGTCTCCATCCTCACTCCATTCCCCTCCATTCCAGGCCCTGTCTCTTGAAGCAGTATATGCCTCTTGCTTCATTGGGGCTGAAGCAAGATCGCCCGCCGACCCCCGCTCTACCAACTTCTTGCTATTCCCCCGCCCCACCCGCCGGGGCGAAGATCTCCCCCGTATTCCGACGCCCCGTCGATCGTCGATCAAGGAGAGTTCGCCATGGCGAATGTTCTGTGGCTCCAGGGTGGTGCCTGTAGTGGCAACACGATGTCGTTCTTGAACGCCGAGGAGCCGAGTGCCTGTGACCTCGTCACGGACTTCGGCATCAATGTCCTCTGGCACCCGTCTCTCGGCATGGAGCTCGGCGACAACGCCAAGCGGATCTTCAACGACCTGGTTTCGGGCAAGGTGGCCCTCGACATCTTTGTGTTCGAGGGCACCGTCATCCAGGGACCCAATGGCACCGGGCGGTTCAACATGTTCGCCGACCGGCCCATGAAGGATTGGGTCAAGGAGCTCTCGGCGGTGGCCGGCGCGGTCGTGGCCCTCGGCGATTGCGCCTGCTGGGGTGGCATTCCGGCCACCGACCCGAACCCGGTCGACAACGTCGGCCTCCAGTACTTGAAGCGCAAGCACGGCGGCTTCCTGGGCGCGGACTTCCGGTCGAAGTGGGGCCTGCCCGTCGTCAACATTCCGGGCTGCCCGGCGCACCCCGACTGGATCACCCAGATCATCGTCGCCATCGCGGCCGGCCGCGCCGGGGACATCGCCCTGGACGACCTCCAGCGGCCCCAGACCTTCTTCAAGACCTTCACCCAGACCGGCTGCACCCGCGTCCAGTTCTTCGAATACAAGCAGGCCACCATGGAGTTCGGCCAGGGGACCCGCACGGGTTGCCTGTTCTACGAAATGGGCTGCCGCGGACCGATGACCCACTCGCCCTGCAACCGCGTCCTGTGGAACCGCCAGTCCTCGAAGACCCGGGCCGGCATGCCCTGCACCGGCTGCACCGAGCCCGAGTTCCCGTTCCACGACCTGCGGCCGGGCACCGTGTTCAAGACCCAGAAGATCAGCGGCACCATCCCGCGAGAAGTGCCCTCCGGCACCGACCACGTCTCCTACATGGCCCACGCCGCCGCGGCCCGCATCGCCGCGCCGAAGTGGTCCAAGGAAGACATGTTCGTCGTCTGACGCGATCGTTCCCGAATCTCAAGCTGGAGGCGAGTTCATGACCACCGCGACCATCCCGATGCCCACCGACATGCGCATCAGCCCTCTCGGCCGTGTCGAAGGGGATCTCGATCTACGCATCAAGTTGAAGGACGGCGTCGTCACCGAAGCCTGGACCGAGGCCAGCATGTTCCGCGGCTTCGAGATCATCCTGCGCGGCAAAGACCCGCAGGCCGGCCTCATCGTCACCCCACGGATCTGCGGCATCTGTGGCGGCAGCCACCTGCACAAGGCGGTCTACGCGCTGGATACGGCCTGGAAGACCCACGTGCCGAAGAACGCCACCCTGGTGCGCAACATCGCCCAGGCCTGCGAGACCCTGCTGTCGATCCCCCGTTGGTTCTACGCCCTGTTCGCCATCGACCTGACCAACAAGAACTACGCCCATCTGCCGGAATACGACGAGATCTGCCGTCGCTTCGCGCCCTTCGTCGGCACCAGCTACGAGACCGGCGTCACACTGTCGTCCAAACCCATCGAGGTCTACGCCATGTTCGGGGGCCAGTGGCCCCACTCGAGCTTCATGATCCCGGGCGGCGTCATGTGCGCGCCGACGCTCTCGGACGTCACCCGCTCGATCGCCATCCTCGACTACTGGAAGCGCGAGTGGCTCGAGAAGGTCTGGCTCGGCTGCTCGATCGAGCGTTGGATGGAGATCAAGAGCTGGAACGATCTGCTCGCCTGGGCCGACGAGAACGACGCCCAGCGCAACTCGGACTGCGCGTTGTTCCTGCGCTTCGCCCTGCGCGCCGGCCTCGACAAGTTCGGCGCCGGCTGCGGGGCCTTCCTCGCCACCGGCACCTACTTCCAGCCCGATCTCTACGAACGGCCCACGATCGAAGGCCGCAACGGCGCTTTGATCAACCGCTCGGGTATCTACGACGGTCGCGAGTACCACGACTTCGACCACCTGAACGTGCGCGAGGACACCTCCCACTCGTTCTACAAGGGCGACCGCTTCCTCCACCCCTGGCAGGGCGAGACCAACCCCATCGATCCCCTGGACGGCCACAAGCAGGGCAAGTACAGCTGGGCCAAGTCGCCCCGCTACGAAGTTCCCGGCAAGGGCTCCATGCCGCTCGAGGTCGGCCCCCTGTCGCGCCAGGTCATCGCCGGACGCGAGGGTGCGGCGGCCCATCAGGACTACGACCCGCTGTTCCTGGACGCCATCAAGACCGTCGGCCCGAGCGTCCTCGTCCGCGTCATGGCGCGCGTCCACGAGGCCGCAAAGTACTGGCAGCTCACTCGCGGCTGGCTCGACCAGATCGATCTCCACGACCGCTTCTACTCGAAGCCCGAGGAACTCGCCGAGGGGCGCGGGTTCGGCTCCACCGAGGCGGCCCGAGGCGCGCTTTCGGACTGGATTGTGCTCTCGGACGGCAAGATCGAGAACTACCAGGTGATCACCCCGACCGCCTGGAACATCGGCCCGCGGGATCGCACCGGCGTGCTCGGCCCCATGGAGCAGGCGTTCCTCGGTGCCCGCATCACGGACCCCGGCGACCCGGTCGAGGTCGGCCACGTGGCGCGCTCCTTCGACTCGTGCTTGGTGTGCACCGTCCACGTCTACGACGAGAAGTCGGGACGCGAGCTCTCCCAGTTCCGCATCGGCGAAAACGGGTGAGCCGCCGGTGAGCGTGGCGCTTTCGGGCGAGGGCGACCTCGCCCCTCCTTCCTTCCACGAGCCGGTCCGGGCGCTCGTCATCGGCTGCGGCAATCTGCTGCGCGGCGACGACGCGGTCGGGCCGGTCCTGATTCGAGAGCTGTGGAATCGCGGCCTCCCACCCGGCGTGCGCTGTGCGGACGCCGGCACCGGCGGCATGGACGTGGCCTTCCAGATGCGCGGCGCCGGCCGGGTGATCCTGGTCGACGCCTGCACCAGCGGCAGCGAACCGGGCGCGATCTTCCGGCTGCCCGGCGAGCGGGTCGAGCAACTGCCGCCGCTGGCGGGCCTCCACCTCCACGCCTTCCGCTGGGACCACGCCCTCGCTTTCGCCCGCTGGCTGCTCAAGGACGAGTACCCGAAGGAGGTCACCGTCTACCTGATCGAGGCCGCGGCCCTCGAGATCGGCGCGCCGCTGTCGGCGCCGGTGGCGGCGGCCATGGATCGCTTGGCCGGGCTCCTCCTCGCCGAGCTCGCCGAGGAGCCCCCGGCGTGAGCCTCGCCGTGGAGCTGACCGAGAAGGGTTACCTCCACCTCGAGGCGGAGCTGGCCGCCCGCTACTTCCCCCAGGATGCCCTGGCCGCTTTGGTCCGCGGCGCCGAGCTGTGGCTGACGCCGTTGCGCGGCGGCGGGGGCGGGGGCTTGATCTTGAAGCAACGGAATCGCGCGGGCGACCGCTCGGTCCTGGTCTGGGAGGCCCTGCCTCCGGCCACTCCGCCGGGCCGCCGGGCCGCCTTCTGGGATGCCGAGCGCGCTACGCTCCGGGTCGCACTTCTCCTGCCCGCTCTTCCGGAGGTGGCCCCGTGAGCGCTTCGATCTCCTTGGCCCAAGGTGCCCAGCCCCTCGGGCTGCTGCCGCTTCCGCTGGGGCTGCTCGTCCTGCCGCCGGTGGCCGCGGAGGGCGGCGCCCTCGCCCGCATGCTGGCCGGCGACGCCGGCGGACCCTGGCCCCCCGAATGGGAGTTCTGGGGGGCCGCCGCCCAGGGCGACGGCGCCGGGGCGCTGGCGCTCCTGGCCGGGCTCGCGGACCCGCTTGGCGCCTACGACCGCTTCGTGCTCGCCCCCGAACCCGCCGCGCTGGAAGCGCTCCTCGCCCAGTCCGAGGGCGATCTCCGGCTCCTGGTCCAGGCCGCGGCCTACGTCCACGGCCTGCTCGACGAGACACCCGCTCCAGCAAGCGCCGCGGCCCCCGAAGTGGCCGGCCTCCTCGCCCTGCCGGCCGCCGCCGCCGCGGTCGAGGTCGGCGACGTGGCCGGAGCCGTCGAGTGCCTGGCCGCCGCGGCCCTCGAAGTCGCGGCCGTCTCGCCGATCCTCGCCGCCCAGCTCGAGGCCCAGGCCGCCGACCTCGAGCGCGGCGGCTCCCCCGCCCGAGCCGCGGCGCGAGTGAAGCGGGCCCTCGGTTGGGCCCGTGGCTCGCGTCTCGAGGCGGGCCTTTGGCTCCAACTCGGCCTCTATCTCCACGAAGACGGCGGCGCCTCTCGCGAGGGCTTGAACGCGGCGGTCCAGGCCTATCAAGCCGCCGTCCGCGCCGGCCTGTCCCGCGATTCGAACCCCGAAGCCTTCGCCCTGGTCCAGAACAATCTCGGGCTGGCCTACCTGTCCATGCCCATGACCGAGGCCGGCGACGCCCTGCGGATGGCGGTGGCGGTGCAGTCCTTCCGCGAGGCGCTGACGGTCTACGGGCCGGACAGCCACCCGGAGCAGTGGACCAGCGTGCAGCTGAACCTGGCCAACGCCCTCCAGTACCTGCCGTCGTCCCACCCCGAGGAGAACCTGATCCAGGCGGTGGAGATCTACGACCAGCTCCTGGCCCGCCGGCCCAAGTCCCACGACCCGCTCGGCTATGCCCGTCTCCTAGCCAACCAGGGCAACGCCCTGGCCCACCTCGGCATGTTCGGCCCGGCCCTGACCCAGCTCGACGAGGCCCACAAACTGCTGCACTGGCACGGCGAACCCGAACTGGCTGCCTCTGTGCTCGCGCAGGTGGCCGTGGTCCACGATCAGATGGCCGCGGTGGGGGCCTCCGCGAAACTCGAGGTTTCGCCGTGAACCCCCACGAGCGCCAGCAGTTCGACCTCTTCCTGGCGCTGTCCGTGGAGCGCTTCGTCGAACGGCTCGAGCAGAGGAACGGCGGCGCCGGCCCAGCCCTCGAGCGCCTGCGCCACGCACCCGAAGGCGAGGGCGTGTGGTTGTCCGACTTCGTGGGCGTGTTGTTCCAGGACTTCCTGCTCGACGACACCGCGGGCGCCTGCTTCGTCCTCGAAGCCCTGGAACGGCGCTCGATCGAGCCCTCGGCCGCCGTCGCGCCGATCGGCACCGTATTGCGGGATCTCGCCCGCCGCGCCTTCGCCGCCTTGCTCGCCGCCAAAGCCGAGGAGGCTCTCGAGCAACATGCCGGCTACCAGGCCGTCGACACCGGAGGCCACGGATGAGCGAGGAGCTCACCGATCGCGCCCAGCGGGTGGACCGCGCCCGCGCCGGGCTCGAGGGGCTCGACGCCACCTCCCGAGCCCGGGCCGAGGAGCTTCAGCAGGCCATCGAGGCGTTCCACAAGGAAGGCCTGACCCGGATCATCCGAGCCCTGAAGGACGACCCGCGTGGCCTCGAGCTACTGATGGCCCTGGTCGAGGACCCGGAGGTCTACGCGCTGTTCGCCCTCCACGGCCTCGTTCGGGCGGACCCGGCGACCGAGCTCCTGCCGCGGGTGGCCCAGGCGATCGACGCCGCCCGACCCTACTTGCAATCCCACGGCGGCGACGTCGAGCTGGTCGAGCTGCGCGGCCGCACCGTGGTGGTGCGCCTCACCGGCGCCTGCCACGGCTGCTCGATGTCGGCCTCGACCCTGCGCAACAGCGTCGAGGAGGCGATCAAGGCCGCGGTGCCGGAGATCGAGGCCGTCGAGCCCCTGGCCGGCGAGCCCACCCCCGTGCTGATCCCCCTGGACGCCCTGCGGGGCAAGGGCAAGGGCTGGGTGGCCGGACCGCCAGCCGCGGAGGTGGTCGAGGGCAAGCCGTTCCGTCTGGAGCTCGAGGGCGGCAAGAGCGTCGTCCTGCTGCGATTCGGGGATCAGATCCAGGCCTTCGACAACGTCTGCGCCCACCAAGGCCTGCCCCTCGACGGCGGCATGGTCGACTGCGCGGAGGGCACCATCACTTGCCCCTGGCACGGCTTCCGGTTCGACGGCCGCACCGGCGAGTGCCTGACCGCGCCCCAGGCCCAGCTCGAGCCATTCCCCCTCCGAATCGAAGACGGGCTCATCTCGGTGCGACCGCGATGAGCATCGCCGCCGCCACTCGCCCCCTCTGGCTCGGGGCGCCGTCGCCGGGCCGCCTGGCCCTACCCTCGGCGCAGCCCACGCGCAGCCAGCTCTACGCCCCGCGGGGTGTGTGGTTCGACGACGAGACCCTGGTGGTGGTGGACTCGGGCAACCACCGCCTGCTCCTCTGGCACGGTCTGCCGGACTTGGACGGCGCCCCCGCCGACGTGGTGCTCGGACAGCCGAGCGCCGAATCGGAGGGACCCCGGGCGGCCGGTCGGGGGCCGGAAAACGGCTTCCACCTGCCCACGGGCGTCGCCGTCCACGGCGGGCGCCTGCTCCTGGCGGACGCCTGGCACCACCGCATCCTGGTGTGGAACGCGCTGCCGCAACGCGACGACCAGCCGCCCGACTGGGCGCTCGGCCAGGCGGACCTCGGCGCCATCGAGCCCAACCGCGGCGGTGCGGTGAGCGCCGCGGGCCTGTACTGGCCCTACGGCGTGGCCGTGGTCGACGGGAATCTGTGGGTGACCGACACCGGCAACCGGCGGGTGCTCGGCTGGTACGGCGTACCGAACTTCGACCGCCCGGCGGACGTGGTGCTCGGCCAGCCCGACGCCCACCACGCCGACGAGAACCGCGGCGGCGCGCCCTCGGCCAGCTCGTTCCGCTGGCCCCACGGGGTGGCCTCGGCGGGCGGCGCGTTCTACGTGGCGGACGCCGGCAACCATCGCGTGCTCGGCTGGCCGGCCCCGCCGCGCCAGGACGAGCCGGCGGACCGGCTCCTCGGCCAACGCGACTTCACAACCGCCCTCGAGTCCCAATACCAGCCCCAGAGCGCCACCTCGCTGCGCTTCCCCTACGCCGTGGCCGGCGACGCCGAGCGCCTGCTGGTGGCGGACACCGCCAACAACCGGGTGCTGCTGTGGCCCGGGGCCCCGGCCGCGGGCGCGCCGGCCGCGCGGGTGTTCGGCCAGGACGACCTCGGCGCCAACGGCGAGAACCGCTGGCGCGAGGTGCGTCACGATTCCCTCTGCTGGCCCTACGGCCTGTGGCTCCACGGCGACGTGCTCGGCGTCGCCGATTCGGGCAACAATCGCGTTCTGCTCTGGCCCCTTGCCGAGACTTGATCGAAGAGGAGATCGTCATGTGCCTCGCCGTCCCCGGTCGCATCGCCGAGATCTACGAAGCCCACGGCACCCGCATGGCCAAGCTCGACTTCGGAGGGATCTCCAAGGAAGTCTGCCTGGCCTACCTGCCCGACGCGGTCGTGGGGGACTACGCCATCGTCCACGTGGGCTTCGCCATCAGCCGCATCGATGAAGCCTCGGCCAAGGAGACCCTGCGCCACTTCCGCGAGTACGGCCTGCTGGAGGAAGAGCTGGGCGAGGTCGAGCCGGAGACCGCGCCGTCCTGAAGCCTGGACCCGTGGGGGTCCGCGGGCCGGACCCAGGAGAGCCGATGAAATACCTGACCGAGTTCCGCGACGCCGAGGCGGCCGAACGCATCGCCGCCGAAATCCGCCGCACCGCCACCCGGCCCTGGGCGATCATGGAAGTCTGCGGCGGCCAGACCCACTCGATCCTCCGGAACGGCATCGACCAGCTGCTGCCCCCCGAGGTCGAGCTGATCCACGGCCCCGGCTGCCCGGTGTGCGTGACCCCCATCGAGCTGATCGACAAGGCCTTGGCCATTGCCGCCCGCCCCGAGGTCACCTTCTGCAGCTTCGGAGACATGCTGCGCGTGCCGGGCAGCGAGAAGGATCTCTTCCGGGTCAAGAGCGAGGGTGGCGACGTGCGGGTGGTGTATTCGCCCCTCGACGCCGTAAAGCTGGCCCGCGAGCGGCCGGACCGCCAGGTGGTGTTCTTCGGCATCGGCTTCGAAACCACCGCTCCCGCCAACGCCATGGCGGTCCATCAGGCCCGGCGCGAGGGGCTGCCGAACTTCTCCATGCTGGTCTCCCACGTGCTGGTGCCGCCGGCCATCGCGGCGATCATGTCCTCGCCGCGCAACCGGGTGCAGGCCTTCCTGGCCGCGGGCCACGTGTGCAGCGTGATGGGCACCTGGCAGTACCCACCCTTGTGCGAGCGCTTCGGCGTGCCCATCGTGGTCACCGGTTTCGAGCCCCTGGACGTGCTCGAGGGCATTCGACGGGCCGTGCAAAGGCTCGAGGCGGGCGAGGCCTGTCTCGACAATGCCTACCCGCGGGTGGTTTCGGAGGCGGGCAACCTGCCCGCCCAGAGCCTTTTGGCCGAGGTCTTCGAGGTCACCGACCGCACCTGGCGGGGCATCGGGACGATTCCTCAGTCCGGCTGGCGCCTGGCCCCGGCCTACCGGGATTTCGACGCCGAGCACCGGTTCGAGGTCGCCGGGATCACGGCCCACGAGTCCCCCCTATGCCAGAGCGGCGAGGTTCTGCAGGGCGCCTTGAAGCCGCACCAATGCTCCGCCTTCGGCCGCCAGTGCACGCCGCGCACGCCCCTCGGAGCGACCATGGTGTCCTCCGAGGGGGCCTGCGCCGCCTACTACAATTACGGCCGCGCGCTGGCCTTCGAGCCCGGCGCCTGAGAGGACCCTGCCCCACCGTGTCCGACGCCCCCGACTTCTCCACCTGGAGCTGCCCGCTCCCCCTGCGCGACTACCCCCACGTGGTTCTCGGCCACGGAGGCGGCGGTGCGCTTTCGCAGGAGCTGATCGAGCACCTCTTCGTGCCGGCCTTCTCGAACCCCGCTTTGGAGGCCCTGGGCGACGCGGCACGGCTGCCCGCCCCGCGGGGCCGGCTGGCCTTCTCCACCGATTCCTTCGTGGTTCATCCCCTGTTCTTTCCCGGGGGCTCGATCGGCGATTTGGCGGTGTGCGGCACGGTCAACGACCTCGCCATGATCGGCGCGGTGCCGTTCTACCTGTCCGCCGCCTTCATCCTGGAGGAAGGTCTGCCCATGGCGATGCTCGGACGCATCGTCGAAGCCATGGCCGCGGCGGCGCGGCAGGCGGGAGTGACGATCGTCACCGGCGATACCAAGGTGGTCGAGCGGGGCCACGGTCACGGCTGCTACATCACGACGGCCGGCGTCGGAGTGATCGCGGATGGCCTCGAGCTGGGACCCGACCGAGCTCGCCCGGGGGACCGCGTGCTCGTCTCCGGCACCCTGGGCGACCACGGCATGGCGGTGATGAGCCTGCGCGAGGGGCTCGAGTTCGACACCACGATCGAAAGCGACACGGCGCCCCTGGCCGGGCTCGTCCGGCATCTGCTCGCCGCCGCGCCCGGCGTCCGCGCGCTGCGCGACCCCACGCGCGGCGGCCTCGCCGCGAGCCTGATCGAAATCGCCACGAGCTCTCGGGTGGGGATCGAGATCGACGAGCGGGTCCTCCCCGTGAGGCCCCAGGTCCACGCCGCCTGCGAGCTCCTCGGGCTCGATCCCCTCTTCGTCGCCAACGAGGGCAAGCTCACGGCCATCGTCCCGCCCGCGGAGGCCGACGCCGCCCTGGCCGCCCTGCGCGCCCATCCCCTCGGCCGCGACGCCGCCGCCATCGGCACCGTCGTACCCGAGCACCCGGGCCTCCTCGTCGCCCGGACGGGCCTCGGCGGCAAGCGCGTGGTGCCCCTGCCCATCGGCGAGCAGCTGCCACGGATCTGCTGAGGAGCGGGAACCCCTTCGCCGAGCAGGAGCTCGGCGGTCCCAGGGCTCCCCCCACCCACCCCGGCCGCCACGGGGGGCGGCCGCTGCCCAAGAGAATCCGTCGTTCTGGGCAGCGGCCGGGCTCGTCCCGGCCGGGGCGGGCGTCAGGGCACGCTGCAGCTGGCGCCCGATGAAGCGCCCGAGGTGTCGGTGACGATCACGGTGATCAGGTAGTTCTGAGCCTGACCCGGGAGGCCGGGGTACAGGGGTCCGTAGGTGTTGCTGGTGGTCGGAATGCTCTGGACGCCGCCGTTGATCCAGGTGAACGTGGCGATCGGGAAGTTGCCCGGGGTGCTGCTCGCGGCGCTCACGGTGTAGCCGTAGTAGCCGTTGCCGGTGGGGCCACCGGGGTACCAGGTCGCGATCTTGACGCAGCGCGCCACGAGCGCCGCCGGAACGGGGCGCCCGAGCCGGTCCAGATCGTCGTTGCGGGCGGCATTGGCGGTCTGGGACGGGTGGTGCATGCCCCCCGTGTGGCATTCGCCGGTAGTGACCCCCTGGTTGTTCGCCCCGGAGAACAGGCCCTGGAACTCGGCCACGACGCCATCGTCGGGACCGGGAATCAGGAACGACGCGAAGTTGCAGCGCCAGCGCCAGAACCGCAGCGCCTGCCAGAAGTTGCCCGGCCGGGTGTGGCGGGTGCGGTGGTAGAAGACCTGGCTGCGAACACTGGACGGAATGCCCGTTTGCCAGAGCAGGCTTCCCGGCGTGGACAGGTCGAACTGGGGCGGTGCACAGCTTCCGAAGGCCTCGGCCACCAGCATCACGATGGGCCCGGCGGCGATGGTCAAGCCCAGGTAGATGTCCATCAGCGTGCTGCCGCCGTAAGGCGTGCCCATGGTTTGGATGCGCCGCGGAGCGGTGCTGGCGACGTCCAGGCGGCTCGGGTAGAAGGTCCGCAAGTGGGTGGTGGCGGCTCCGCCTTGGCTGTGGGCCACGACGGAGAAGGAGCTCGAGAACATCGCGTCGCCCGTGGTGCGGATGCGCTGCGCGAAGTTGTCGTGGGAGCGGCTGGCCCCGAAGTCGGAGAAGATCTCGGTGCCGCCGATGCGCCCGCGGTTGAAGTCGGCGAAGGGCCAGGTGTTGCCGGCGCAGAACCCGTGGACGAGCAGGATGCCGGTGACGTTGACCCCGAGCAGGTCCGGCGGCGACGCCGGCCCGCGAGCCGGGATCGTCACGTCGTCCTTGCCGGTGAAGAGCGTGTCGTCCTGGATCACTTCGCGGGGTTCCAGGAACGCCGACTCCGGCAGCTCGCGGACCGAGAACGGCAACTCGGCGACCTGCACGATCGGCACGAAGCTGTCCGGATCCTGAAGCCGCAGATTCCGCAGCGCGAGGTCGGTCCCGGCCTTCTCCGCGAGGGCGAGCCAACGGGCGTCGAGGACCAAGGGGAGGATCGAGCGCCCCGCGTCGTCCCGCTCGGGGGCCGTCATGCCGCCGATCCAGGCGACCGGAGTCTTGCCGTCGCGGCTCCACACCTCGGCGTAGGCGGCCACGTGCTTGGGCTCGCCCGCGAAGGGCGCGAGGCCGAGCTCGAGGCGCAGGCGGTCCTTGTCGATCACCGCCGTTTCGACCTCCCCGCTCAATTGGTAACGCCGCGGCTCGATCCGCAGCGGGTAATAGCCGGTCCGCTCGATCGGTCCGCTACCGGCGAGCTCGCCTTCGAGATCGAGGCGTACGCCGTAGGTGCCGGCCGACAACCGGGGCAAGGAGACCAGGGTGGCCCCGTCGGCGCCGCGAGGCAGCGCCGCCACCCGGCCAGGCTCCAGGCTCTCGACCCCCACCACGCGGCCCGTGAAGGCCTCCGCGACCGTCACGCGCAGGCTCGTGAGTTGGAAGTCCCGGGCTTCGGCGCGACCCTCGGAAGGGTCGCTCACCGGGCCGATCCGCAACACGGGAGCCACACCGTCGACGAGGCCGAAGGCCTGTCCGGTCTGACCGGCGAGGCACGGATTCACTGCCGCGAGGCACGGGTCCGGCTCGACCTCGACCTGCACGACGTTGTCGTCGAAGGTGATCAGCGATTGGACCTGGGCCGTTGCTAACGGCAGGGCGCCGCCACCCGGAGGCGCGATGGCCGAGGTCCAGGTGCCGCCGCGGACTTCCCCACCCGAGATGGAGAACACCGCGACGCCGCCGGGCGCCTGGTTCACGAAGGCCGACATTTCGATCTCCGCGGTGTACTCGTCGCAGGGGCCGCCGTAACAGCGGATCGTGACGCCGTCGAACTCGAATCGGCTTCCGTCCGGCGCGGTCAGCGTGGCGGGGCTGAAGACCGGATACTGAGTCGTGACCTGGACGAGGCTGAAGCCGACCCCCGGCGACGCGCTGAACGTCGAGGTGGTGGTGCCAGGCGCAACCGCCGCGGTGGCCGGCGCCGGCACACCCCGGTCGAGCAGCAGGATGCTCGTCGGCACCGCGGTTTCGGCCGCGGTGGGCAGCCGGCGGGACGCGAACTCGGACGGCGGACCGGAAAGGGAGTGGACGGGGATCGTCTCCTGGGCCGCCACGGGCAGGCCGACCAGGACGCAGAGGAACAGGGCACCGAGAATTGCACGGAACTTCATCACTCGAGTCTCCTCCAAGCACCCGGGGCGAAGCCGGGCACTCCGGTTGAGGAACCCCGCACCAAGCGGAATCCCGAAGTCGCGACGAATCGTGACTTCACTATATCTATTCGTGCAGCTGAGCAGCGTTTGCGGACAAGCAAGCCGTCGACTGCCGCAGGCGGGACGACCCGGCGCCACCGACGCGTCACGGGCCGGCGCTAGGGTGTCCTCCCGATGACACCCGGTTCCTCCCCCGCGACGAGCCGCCGGCTCGCAATGGTGATCGGCTCGCTCTACCTGCTCCACGCGGGGCTGCGCACGGCCATCGGCGGCAGCGTCCGGCTCGACGAGGCCGAGATGCTGCTGCTGACCCAGGACTGGCGCTGGGGTTACCACTCCCAGCCGCCGCTCTACCCGTGGCTCCAGGCCTTGGTCTTCGCCGTCACCGGCCCGGGGATCGCCGGGCTCGCCCTGCTCAAGAGCGCCCTCCTGGCGGCGGTGCCGGCGTTTCTGGCCGTGGCGGCGCGGGCGGCGACGGGCTCGATGGCGACGGCCCCGGTGGCCGCGGCGGCGGTGTACCTGCTTCCCCTCTTCACCTGGGAGTCCCACCGCGACCAGACCCACCTGGTGCTCGCGACGGCCGTCGCCGCGGCGACCTTGTGGATCTGGGCTCGGCTCCTCGCCGGGCGGCGGACCCTCGACTACGCGCTGTTCGGCCTCGTCGTGGCCCTCGGCCTGCACTCGAAATACAACTACTTGCTCCTGCCCGCGGCCCTCCTGCTGGCCGCGCTTTCGCTGCCGGCGGCCCGGGGCGTCGTGCTCGACCGCCGCATGGCCCTCGCCCTGGGGCTGGCGCTCGGGTTGTCCGCCCCCCACCTGCTGTGGGCGCTCGGCCATCCCGCCCTGGTGACCGCCCAGAGCCACCGGCTCGTGCTCCACCCGCCGGGGGCCACGGCGGCGCTGCTCGGCCTCGGCGGGCTGCTCGAGGCCAGCCTCGTCTCGTTCGCGCCGTTGCTCTTGATCGCCTTCGTGCCCTACCGCGGCCGGGGGGAGGAGCCCCGCGCGCTTCTCGCGGTCCTGCTCGGCCGGGCCGTCGGGGTCGGCCTGGTCCTCGCCGGTCTCGGCGTGGTCGCTGCCGGCGTCACCTCGATCGAGGACCGCTGGCTGCAGCCCCTCGCCGTGGCGGCGCCGCTGGTGGTGGCCTGCGATCTGGTGGAGCCCGGCGCGGCGCGACGACGGCGACTCGTGATGGGCCTCGGAGCCGCCCTGGCGGTGGCCGCCCTCGCGGTGCTCCACGGCACGGCCTGGTGGGGCGTGGGAGCGGGCGAAGCCCTCCATCATCCCTATGACGACTGGGCTCGGCAGATCCGGGCGCGCGGTTTCGAAGGCGGCCGCATCGTCGCCGGCAGCAAGGTCGTGGGCGGCAACCTGCGCCTGCGTTTTCCGGGTTCGCCGGTGGCGACCCCGGATCTGCCGGCCCCGACCGCCGCGGCGGGCTCGCCGTGCCTGGTGGTCTGGAATGCGCGTCGGGCCGAGGCCGTGTCGGCGCCACCGGCCCGGCTCGCACCGCGGGTCGGCGAGTGGTGCCGCGGGGCCGCTCCGGCGCCGAGCCTCGCGGCCACCCAGGGCTCGCCCTGGCGGCTCGGCTACTACGTTCTTCGCGACGAGAAAGGGGACACCGAGTCATGGCGCCGCCCCCGGCCGTGGTGATCCTGCCCTCTTGGACCGTCTACCGCCGGCGCTGGCTGCCGGAGCTCCTGATCCTTCTCGCCGTGGCCGTCGTGGGCGGCCTGATCTTCCAGTGGCGCGGCCTGGATCTCGAGCTCCAGCGACCCTTCTTTTCTCTCGCGCCGGCCCGGCCGTGGCAGCTGGGGGACCAGGCGCCCTGGGTCTGGCTCTATCGCCTGGCACCGATGGCGGCGGCCGTCCCGGCCGTGGCGGCGCTGGTGGCGGTGGTCCTCGCCCGGCGCCGGCCGCCCGGGTGCCGGCGATGCCTCTACTCGTGGGCGGTGCTCCTGACCTTCCTGCTCGGTCCCGGAATCGTGGTCAACCTGCTCCTCAAGGACCGTTGGATCCGACCCCGTCCGGTGTCGGTGCGAGAATTCGGCGGCCTGTGGCAGTACCGCGCGCCGATCGACCTGGCGCCGGTCGAAGGCCGCCCTCTCGGCGGCCAGGGCAAGTCGTTCCCCTGCGGTCACGCGTCGGTGGGCTTCGCGTTGGCGATCTTCTATTTTCTCTTCCGGCGCCGGCGCCCTGCCCTCGCCTGGTCGTTCCTGGCCCTCGCGATCGTCCTCGGCCTCACCCTCGGGATCGGGCGCATGGTGGCGGGGGCCCACTTCGCCTCGGACGTTTTCTGGTCCGGCATTCTCGTGGGCCTGACCGCCTGGCTGGTGTACTACCCCATCCTCAACGTCCCCGGGCGCGAGGAAACGCCACCGGGCTCGGTGCCCGCGGCGCCGCGCCGCCGGATGGAATGGGCCGCCGCCGGCGCCGCGGTGGCGGTCGTGGCCCTCGCCGCCCTGGGTACGCCCCACTCCGCCGGCACGCACTACCGCCGGGCGGAAGGCGCCCCCACGCCGGCCGAGGTGGTCCTGCGCTGCAGTCATGGCGATGTCGAAGTGAACTTCGACGAAGCCGGTCCCTGGACGATCGACGCCCAGACGAACGGCTCGGGCCTCGCCGGCAGCCGCGCCCGGCACCAGGTCCGGGAGGTCCAGCGCGGGGGCCGCACGGCGATCGAATACGACCTCACCGACCGCGGCTTCTTTCGCGAGCTGGCCACCGAGGTGCGCATCCACCTGTCGCGCCCGGGGCTCAGCCGGGTGATCGTCGAAATGGACCGCGGCAACGTCTTCGTGCGCGGCGTCGGTGCGCCGCCGAACCTCGAGATCCGCGTCCGTGACGGGGAGGTGGTGCTGCCAGCCGCTTGGATCGACGCGGGGGTCGCGGTCCGTGCCCCGCGGGTCCGCTCCCGGTCACGGGACTGAGCGAGGGCTGACACGCCGCCGACCTCCCCTCTTCGCCCGCGCCTGCCAAGCTCGGTACCTCGGTACCTCGGTACGGACCGCCAGATCGCGAGGAGTCGATCGATGAAGAACCTGATGCTGTACATCCACGAGGGATTGCCCCTGGGTCTCGAGAGCGTGCGCCGTTGCCTGCGGGTTCAGGTCGAGAACAGCCTGGAGCTCGGCTGGGCGGCGTCGGACATTCTGCTCTACACCAACTTCTCCTTCACCCATCAAGGCGTCGAGGCGATCCGCCTCGAGCCCGGGCGCCGGCCCCGCACGGCCCGCATGACCTCGTTCCACAAGACCCATTGCATCCTCGAGGCGCTGCCCGGAATCGCCGCCGGGGAAGCCGTCTGGTATCACGACGTGGACGCCTTTCAGCTGCTGCCCTTCGGCCCCCCACCGGCGGACAAGGACCTCTACGCCAGCCTCTACTGCGCCCGCCAGCGGCTGCTGATCCAGGGCGGCTCGATGTTCTTCTGGCGTCACAGCCGGCGGCTCTTCGAGGCGGTCTACGACCAGCTGGTTCACCACCGTTGCCGCAAGGACGAATTCGCTCTCACCGAGCTGACCCGCCGCCCGGAGTTCGAGGGTCGCTTCGCGCCGCTCGACTACTCCTACAACCTCGGCGACACCGACTTCGAGCTGCGCTACCAGCTCGCTCAGAAGCCGATCAAGGTGGTGCACTTCCATCCCGAGCGGGGGGAAGCCCTGGCCAAGTTCCTCGCCGGGCGCAATGGGCTCGGGGTCTCGCCGCTGACCGACCGCTTCGCCCGCGTCCTCGGCCGCCACGGCTTCGGGTCGAATCTGGCCGCACCCCCCGTCTCCCGTCGTCGGGCCGAGGCCGGGGTGGGCCTCCACTGAGCGTCCCTTCTCCGGGGTTACGATACGGCCGCGGAGGGACGGATGACGGAGCGCGACGGCGAGGACTCACGAGCGCCCCGCCCGTGGCGCTGGACGGCGACTCTGGCGCTCCTGCGCCGCCACTTCGCCGCTCCGGGGGCCGTTCCGGCCCTGCTTACCCGGATCCCGCGAGGTTCGTGGGGGGCCTTCGCGGCCGCCTCCGCCTTGGTTCTGGCGTTCCTCGGGGTCGCCTCGCGGACGACCCTCTGGGATCGCGACGAGGCCCGCTTCGCCCAGGCGACCGTCGAGATGGTCCGCTCGGGGGACTATCTCGTCCCCACCTTCAACGGCGCGCTACGGCCGGACAAACCGATTCTCATCTACTGGCTGATGTCCCTGCCCGTGCGGCTGTTCGGCCCCGGGGAGGTGGCGGTGCGCTTCTGGGCGCCCGTGGCGCTGGGGTGGGTGTTCCTGTTGACCTGGGCCGCGGGCCGGCGTCTGTTCTCGGCCCGGGCCGGACTGGTGGCGGGGTTCGTCCTGGCGACGACGCCGCTCGCCCTCGTCGCCGGCACGGCCGCCACCACGGACGCGGTGCTCCTGGCCTTCGTGACCCTCGCGTTCGTCACCTTCGCCCGCGCCTTCCTCGAGGGCTGGCGCCCGCTCCACGGCGTCGTGATTGCCGCGGCCCTCGCCGGCGGGCTGCTGACCAAGGGGCCCGTGGGCCTGGCGGTGCCGCTGCTGTCGATGGCAATGGCCGGGTGGCTCGGCCGGCGGGAGGGCCGCCTCGGACGGCGTCACGCCCTGTGGATCGCCCTCGCGGCCGTCGTGGCGATCGGGGCGTTCCTGGCCTGGGCGCTGCCGGCCAACCGGGCCACGGGCGGCGAGTTCGCCCGCCTCGGCCTCGGCCGCCACGTGCTCCAACGCAGCCTCGAGCCCCTGGAGAGCCACGGCGGCGCCTGGTTGCTGTCCCTGCCCTACTACCCGCTGGTGGGCCTCGTCACCTTCTTTCCCTGGACGCTCCATCTCGGCGGCGCCGTCTCGGCCCTCGCCGGCGGGCGATTGGGTTCGCCGGCCCGCGCTCTGCTGCTCGGCTGGCTCCTTCCGACCCTCGTTCTGATGACCCTGGTGGCCACCAAGCTGCCCCATTACGTGCTGCCGGTGTGGCCCGCGCTGGCCCTCGCGGTGGCGGGCACGCTGCGGGCGGAGCACCGCGGCGAGCTGTCGGCGACCGACCGCCGGTGGCTCGCCCGCGGCGTCTGGTGGACCGGGGCCGCCGGCCTCGCCCTCGGCGGCGCGCTCTTCGTCGCGCCCTGGTGGCTGCCGTCCCTGGCCCCGCGGGGCGCGTTCTTCGCCGCGGGCCTCCTGCTGGCCGTCAGCACCGGCGTCGCCGTGGCGGTCCACCACCGGCGCCGCTACGCCGCGAGCTTCGTTGTCCTCGCCGGGGGAACCGTCCTGACCGGGGCTCTCGTCCTCGCGGGAGTCGTGCCGGCGATCGAGCGGCTCAAGATCGCGCCCCCCCTCGCCGCCGCCGTTCGCGAGCGCACTCCCGAGTCCGTGCCCGTGGCCACCTACCACTATGGCGAGCCCAGTCTCGTCTTCTACCTCCGGCGCGGGCCGGTCGAGGTCGTGGATTCGCCGGACGAGCTCCGTTCGTGGACGGCCGAGGCTGGACCCGGCGTCCTCGTCCTGCCCCACTCCGACGTGGCCCTCGTGGCTGGCCGCGGCCTCGTACCCCTGGCCGAGGTCGCGGGCTACGACTTCACCAAGGGCCGCCCGCTCCGCCTCGTCGCCCTGCGCCGGGAGTGAACGTCTCCGCCGCGGTTCCCGCGCACGTTTCGCCTTCGGTGCCCGGCGGAGGCCTCAGCGGCCGCGCAGTTCCCGGTAGTCCTTGAGATGCCGGATCGCTTCGGCCTCTTCCCCGCGGCGCTCGTGGACGCCGGCCAGGTTGAAGTGGGCGTCGGCGTAGCGAGGGTCGAGCTCGAGGGCGCGACGGTAGGCCCGGGCGGCTTCGCCGAAACGGCCGAGGTCCTGGAGAGCGACGCCCAGGTTGAAGGCGGCGGTGGGGCTCTGGGGCTCGCGATCGAGGGCGGCCCGGTAGAGGCCCTCGGCCTCGGCCAGCTCGCCGCGCTCATGGAGCAGGCGCCCCAGGTTCAAGGCCGAGGCGGCATCCCCGGGCTGCAGCTCGAGGGCTCGCCGGTAGGCCCGCTCGGCCTCCCGAGGAGCGCTCGCCTCGAGATCGAGGCCGAGCTCGAACCAGCCCTCGTGATCGGGCGGCGTGCGCCGGCGCTCGGCGCGGGCGATGAACCGGCCCGCGAGCGGCGCCGCCTTCCGGGCCAGCTCCCCGACCTCGAAATCGAGCTCGAAGGCGAGCAGCCGCTGGCCCGATTCCGGCTCCCAGACCTCGCCCCCCCGCTGCACCACCACATGCTGGCCCTGGGCGCGGATTCGTACCGAGGCGAGGGTGCGTCCGCGTGGCAGCTCCGCGGCCAGCTGGGCGAGCGCCCGGCGTAGCCGGCGCAGGGGCACCCGCGCCGCGGCCAGGCCTTGGGCCGTGCGCAGAACCACCAGATCTTGAAAGGTGAAGACGAAGCGCCCGCGGTCGTCCCGACCCGGGACTACGAAGCCCGCACGAACGAACGCGCGCGTACGCTCCTCGGTGACCCCGAGCAGGCGCGATACGTCCCGGGTGGTGTAGCCGCTGACGGCGGGGCGGGGCACCCGGCAAGCTTACTGCGCGAGCTCAGCGGGAAGCGACTTTGCGCAGCCGGGGAGCGGGCTTCTCGTCCTCGTCCGCCGCCGCTCCGGCCGGCGACCGCTTGGCGGGCTTTCTGGACTCGGCCATGGGTTCCTCGGCGGCGAGGCCGAGGCTGGCCTTGAGCGCCGCCATCAGGTCGATGATCTGGGCCTTCGGCGCCTCCTCCGGCGCCGCCGTGATCTCCTCGCCGCTCACCTTGCGCTCGATCAGCTCCCACGTGCGGTCGGTCTGCTCGTCCTTGTACACGGCGGGCTTGAACTCGTCGGAGGCGGTCTGATCGATCAACTGGAGGGCGAGCTTCAGCTCCCCTTCTTTCACCTCGGCGTCCGGCACGTCGACCTCGGTGAAGGCCTTGAGCTCGGTGGCGTAGCGCAGTTGTTGGAGCACCAGACCGTTTTCGAAGGGGCGCAGCAGGACGAGGTAGCTCTTGCCGCGTGCGGCGTACTTGCCGAGGGCAGCGCGGCCCGAGACCTTGAGGGCCTCGGCCAGCAGCCGGTAGGGCCGCGCTCCGCCCTTGTCGGGGCCGATGTAGTAGGTCTTCTCGAAGTAGACCGGATCGACCTGATCGAGGGGCACGAACTCGTTGATCTCGATCGAGTTGGTGGGCTCGGGGGTGAGCGCCTTCAGCTCCTCCTCCGAGAACAGCACGTACTGACCCTTCGAGAATTCATAGCCCTTGGCGATCTCGTTGTTCTCCACGAAGCGATCGTGGGTCGGGCAGTAGTAGCGGTATTTGAGCCGGGTGCCACACTCCCGGTGCATCATGTTGAAGCTCACCGTCGTGGCGCTCTCCCCGGACGAATACAATTTGACCGGAATCGCCACGAGACCGAAGGAGATCGTGCCGGAGGCCATTGCTCGAGCGCTCATGGGCCGAGGATGGTAACACGGCCTTCGATCGATCGAGATTCGGCACCGTCTCCCTGTGCGCTCGGCTTCATGGATCGAAGGAGAGAAAAAGTTATCCCATGAAGCGCGAGCTGTACGAATATCGAAAGAAGCGCTCCGCGGGGAGAACGCCGGAGCCCTTTGGAGACGACGGCGAGGAACGCCCCGGCCTGTTCGTGGTGCAGCTCCACGCCGCCCGCGGGCGCCACTACGACCTGCGCCTCGAGATCGGCGGGGTGCTGGTGTCCTTCGCCGTGCCCAAGGGTCCGTCGCTGGACCCCGAGGACAAACGCCTCGCCGTGGCCACCGAGGACCACCCCATCGAATACGGCGACTTCGAGGGCGTGATCCCGCCGGACAACTACGGCGCCGGCAGCATGATCGTGTGGGACCGGGGTCGCGCCATCCACCACCTGGACCCGGAAGAAGGGCTCGAGCTCGGCAAGCTGCTGTTCGTGCTCGAGGGCTACAAGCTGCGCGGCCTCTTCACCCTGGTCAAGACCAAGAAGAACCCCAAGGAATGGCTGCTGATCAAGAAGCCCGACGCCTGGGCTCGCGCCGGTGGCAACGTGGAGGGGGACTTGCCGCCCGAGTCGGTGCTCTCGGGGCTCACCGTCGACGAGCTGGCGCAAGCCGGGGAACGAAGTGCCGAGATCGCCGGCGAGATCCGCACCGCCGGGGCGCGGCCGGGCTCCCTGCTCGTCCAGGGGGTCGACCTCATGCTGGCGGAGACGGCTCCGGCCCCGTTCTCCCGCTCCGGCTGGCTGTTCGAGCTGAAGATCGACGGCTTCCGCCTGCTCGCCGGCCGGAGCCCCAAGGCCGGCGGGCCGGGCGAGCTCGAGCTGCGCTTTCGCGGTGGCGGAGCCGCCACCCGGACCTTTCCCGAGATTACCCGCGCCCTGCGCGCCCTAACGGCCGCCCACTTCGTGCTCGACGGCGAGGTGACGGTGCTCGACGAGGCCGGCAAACCGAGCTTCCAGCGCCTCCAGAAGCGAGCCCATGGGGGGCGCAAGGGCGACGCCGAGCGCGCGGCCCTCGAGCTTCCCGCGACGTTCTTCGTGTTCGATCTCCTGGCCTACGAGGGCCTCGACCTACGCCCGCTCCCGCTCGCCACGCGCAAGGCGTTCCTCGCCCGGCTGGTGCCGCCGCGAGGAGCCGTGCGCTTCGCCGATCACGTGGAAGAGCAGGGCGCAGCGTTCTTCCAGGCGGTTGAACGGCTCGGTCTCGAAGGCGTCATGGCCAAACGCGGCAGCTCGCCCTACCAGGCCGGGCGCGGGCCGAACTGGCTCAAGGTCCGTGCCCAGAAGACGGCGGACCTCGCCATCGTGGGTTTTCTCCGTCCCAAGGACAAGCAGAAGGGCCTCGAGAGCCTGCATTTGGCCTGGTGGGACGGAGCCCGCTGGCGCTACGCGGGCCGGGCCGGATCGGGCCTGACGGCAAAGGATCGCGCGGACCTCGCCGCCGAGCTCGAGCCCCACCGCCGGCCTGCGCCGGGGTTCGGCGAGGCACCCAAAGCCACCGCGCGGGACGTCTGGGTGGAGCCCCGCGAGGTGGTCGAGGTGCGCTACCTGGAGGTGACCGAGGCCGGGCAGCTGCGCCACCCGGTGATCCTCCGCCGGCGCAGCGACAAGCGGGCCCAGGAGTGCACCGAGCTGCCGGGCGCCACGGCGCCGGCCGAGGCCCCGGAGCCCGAACCGCCTGCGCCGCCGGGCCCCGTCAAGAAGGTCGTCCTCTCCCGGCGGGAGAAGGTGTTCTGGCCCGAGGACGGCTTCACCAAGGGCGACCTGGTCGACTACTACCAGGCCATCGCCCCAGCACTCCTGCCCTACCTGCGCGACCGCCCCCTGGTGCTCGACCGCTTTCCGGACGGCATCGGCGGCAAGTCGTTCTTCCAGAAGAACGCCCCCGAGGGCGCGCCGGACTGGGTGCGGATTGAGGGAGTGAGGAGCGACGACGCGGGCTCCGAGACCACCTACTTCGTCTGCGACGACGTCGAGACTCTGCTCTACGTGGTCAACCTGGGGGCGATTCCGCTCCACGTGTGGTCGAGCCGCTTCCCCGAGCTGGGCCGGCCGGATTGGGCCATCCTCGACCTCGACGCCAAGGGCCTGCCGTACTCCCAGGCCCTCGAGGTGGCTCGTGAGGTGGGCCGGCTGTGCACCGCCATCGAGCAGCCGGCATACCTGAAGACCAGCGGCGCCTCGGGCCTCCACGTGCTGCTGCCGACCGGCCGCCGGCTCACCCACGAGCAGGCCCGCCAGTTGGCCGAGCTCCTCGCCCGTCTGGTCGCCGCCCGCCGGCCCGAGATCGCCTCCATCGCCCGCTCCCCGTCCGCCCGCGAAGGCAAGGTCTACGTGGATTTCCTCCAGAACGGCTACGGCAAGCTGCTGGTGGCCCCGTTTTCCGTCCGCCCTCGACCCGGCGCCCCGGTGTCGACCCCCCTCCACTGGCAGGAGGTCGACCGCGACTTTCGCCCCGAGATCTTCAACCTTCGCAGCGTTCCCGAGCGGGTCGAGAAACAGAAGTCAGACCCCTGGGCGGGCCTGTTCGACGAGGTCCCGGATCTGGGAAAGGTTCTGGCACGACTGGTGGCCGAGCTGGGGGCCTGATCGCCGCGGCCCGGCTCCTCTACTCCACCCACACCCGCCGTCCGCCCAGAATGGTTCCGACCGCCTTGCCGCGGAGCGTCCAGCCGTGGAAGGGCGTGTTGCGCCCCTTGGAGTGGAAGGTGGTTTTGTCGACCGTGACGGGGGCGTCGAGGTCGAGGAGCGTGATGTCCGCCACCGAGCCCTCCTTCAGAGTCCCCCCGGGGACACCGAGGATCCTCGCCGGGGCGGTCGACATCAGCTCGACCAGCCGCGCGACGGTGATCAGCCCTGGGTGGACCAGCCGGTCGAGGCACAGGGAAACCGCGGTCTCGAGGCCGACGATGCCGAAGGGGGCGACGGCGAACTCGACGTCCTTCTCGTCCGCGTGGTGGGGCGCGTGGTCGGTGGCGATGCAGTCGATGGTGCCGTCCTGAAGGCCACGGATCAGCGCTTGCCGATCGGCCTCCGAGCGCACCGGGGGCTTCATCTTGACGTCGGTCGAAAACTCCGTGTCGGCCACCGCTTGATCGGTCAAAAGCAAGTGGTGGGGGCTGGCCTCGCAGGTCACCGGCAGCCCCTTGGCCTTGGCCTGGCGGATCAGCTCGAGGCTGCGCGCCGAGGACAGGTGCTGCAGGTGGTAGCGGCCGCCGGTGTCCTCCACGAGGATCAGGTCCCGGGCGACCATCACATCCTCGGCGCTCGCCGGGATGCCCGGTACGCCGAGCCGCGCGCTCCACTCGCCCTCGTGCATGACACCGTCGCCGGTGAGCTTCAAGTCCTCGGCGTGCTGCATCACCGGAATGCCGAAGTGCCGAGTGTAGAGAAGCACTCGCCGCATCAGCTCCGGGTGGGCCACCGGCAGGCCGTCGTCGGTGACCGCCACGGCGCCGGCGGCGACCAGCTCGCCGATCTCGGCCATCTCGTCGCCCTTCGAGCCCTTGGTCACGCAGGCCACCGGATAGACCCGGGCGAAGCCCGCGCGAGCGGCCTGGGTGAGGATCAGCTCCGTCACCCCGCGCTCGTCGTTGGCCGGCCGGGTGTTCGGCATGCACGCCACGGCCGTGAAGCCGCCGGCGGCGGCGGCCTTGGTGCCGGAGGCCACGGTCTCTTTGTACTCCTGGCCGGGCTCGCGAAGATGAACGTGGGGGTCGATGAACCCGGGCGCCACCACCAGCCCCGTGGCGTCGAGGACTTCGGCGCCGTCCGGCACCGCGATCGACGATGCGACCTTCGAAATCCGCCCGTGCTCGATCAACACGTCGCAGACGTGGTCAAGCGCGTCTTTGAGCCCTGGGCTCGGGTCCACCACCCGTCCGCCGCGAATCAACAACGCCGTCATGCCGCCTCCAGGTGCGCGCCCGAGGTCAGGTACAGCACCGCCATGCGCACGGCGACGCCGTTCGAGACCTGTTCGAGGATGACCGAGTCGGGGCCATCGGCCACGTCGCTGGCGATCTCGACGCCCCGATTCATCGGGCCCGGGTGCATCACGATGGCGTCGTCCTTGGCCAGCGCCAGCCGCTGCCGGTTCAGGCCGAAGAGCCGAAAGTACTCGCGGGTCGACGGGAAGGCCATGCGACCTTGGCGCTCGAGCTGGATGCGCAGCATCATCACCACATCGGCCCCGGGCAAGGCGTCTTCCAGCGAGTAGGCCACGCCGACCCCCGGAAACGCCTTGTCCATGGCATCCGGCATCAGCGTGCGGGGCCCCGCCACGGTGACCTGGGCGCCGAGCTTGGTTAGCAGGTGGAGGTTCGAGCGCACCACCCGGCTGTGGTCGATGTCGCCCGCGATCACCACTCTCAAGCCCTCGATGCGGCCCTTCTTCTGGCGGATCGTGAAGGCATCGAGCAGCGCCTGGGTGGGGTGCTCGTTGGCGCCGTCGCCGGCGTTGATCACTCCGGCCGCCTTCGGCCCGCAGAAGTCTTTGAGCCGCTTGGCCAGAAAGTGCGGCGCCCCGGCGTAGGCGTGGCGGATCACGATCAGATCCGGCTGCATGGCCTGGAGGTTCAGAGTGGTGTCGACGAGGGTCTCGCCCTTGGTCAGGGCCGAGGTCGAGGCCGAAAAGTTGAGGCTGTCGGCGGAGAGCCGCTTCTGGGCGATCTCGAAGCTCGAGCGGGTGCGGGTGGAATTCTCGAAAAAGAGGTTGATGACCGTCTTGCCGCGCAGCGTCGGGACTTTCTTGATGGGCCGTTCGGCCACTTCGGCGAAGCTCTCGGCGGTGTCCAGAATCAGTTCGATCTCAGCCCGCGAAAGGTCGGCGATTCCGAGCAGGTCCTTGCGGTGCCAATGGAGTCTCTGGGCTGAACCCGCCGGCATCAGTGCCCTCCCCGGGTCATGATCTGGACTTCCTCGAGCTCGTCGGTTTCCTTGAAGCGGACCTCGATGACCTCGTCGGCAGAGGTCGGGACCGTCTTGCCGATGACATCCGCGGCGATCGGTACCTCGCGGTGGCCGCGGTCGATCAGAACCGCCAGGCGCACGGCGCGGGGCCGACCGTAGTCGAGGAGCGCGTCGAGCGCCGCACGCACGGTGCGGCCGGTGTAGAGCACGTCGTCGCACAACACCAGCACCTGATCGTCGATGGGGGCGTCGAAATGAGTGCCCTTGACGACGGGCTGGGGAGCGATGGTCGACAGGTCGTCCCGATAGAGCGTGATGTCGAGCGTCCCGCGGCGCACCGTGGCGCCCTCGAGCCGCTCGATCTCATCGGCCAGCCGCTCCGCCAGCGGCACGCCGCGAGTGCGAATGCCGACCAGCATCAGGCCGCTCGTGCCGCCGTGCTGCTCCACCAGCTCCCCGGCCATCCGGCGGATGGCGCGATGCATTTCTGCCGCGTCGAGAATGGTTGCTTTCGGTTGTAGAGAGGACAAAGGCGGGCCTCCCGGAAGGTTCGCGGCAGGATATTCCGGGGGCGGAGGGTTGTCAATTGAGGTTCAGTCTGAAGGATGAAGCTGGTAGGCTCCAGTCATGGCGACTTCAGGAATCAGAACCTCGCCCAAGAACCAGGCTTTCGAGGTCTATGAGGCCATGGATCTCGGGGTCGGAGGCTGGGCCGTCGCGCCATCGACCGAATCCCGGGCTGGCATGCAAGCGGCCCTCGAATACTACCGCCGGATCTGCGCCGAGCTCGAAGAGAGCCTGCAGGGCTGTCCACCCAGGCCGAGCGGCGCCGAATTGATTCGGGCCGACCACGAGCGGGACGAGCGGTGATTGCTGCCTTCAACTCGCCGTGAAGCTGTCCAAGGCACCGAGCGCTTGTCTTCCCGCCGTTCCTCAACTAATCTCTGCTCTTCTCACAGGGGAGCCACGTGACCTATCGATCTCTCGCCGAGATGCTCGCGAGCTTCGACCTCGAGTTGCTGCCAGTCGGCGCATACATCGTCGATCCCGTGGGACTGGTAGTGGCGGCAAACAAGCTGGCCCTAGAGCTTCTCGGCACTGACTTGGTCGGCTCCGACATTCTGCGCTTCTACGTCGATCCCCCGGACCTAGGGAAGTTCCATGAGCAGCGCCGAGCGCTCGAGGCTCAGGGCCGACCAATCCATGACCTCCGTATTACCTTCAAGGTCGGGACCAAGCTTCTTGAAATTGAGGACCATACTCGCGCCTTCCAAACGCCCGAGGGCAGCGATTTGGGAATGCTGTGCTGCATCGTCGATCGCACTTCCGAGCACCGGCACAAGGACCTCTTCGAGCGATTTCCCGGTGGGGTCTATGAGTTCGACCGTCAAGACCGCCTGGTGAAAACCAACGAACGCTTGGCGAGGCTTTTCGGCTTCGCCTCGGCCACGGCACTGATCGATGCAGGGCTGATGGCGGAAGAGGTCTTCAAGGAAGCCAGGGTGGCCCACGAGCTTCGCCGGAAGATCGAGGAAGTAGGCGAAGTCTCGAACTTCAGGGCCGAGTTGACAAGCCGCGACGGTTCCACCTTCTTCGCTTCCATTTCCGCTTCAGCCCGCAGGGACGAGAACGGGACCTATGCTGGCCAGGAAGGAACTCTCGTCGACATCAGCGAAGAGGAGCGTTATGCCCGCTTGATTGCAGGCATGCCGATCGGCCTCTACCAGCTACGCTGGGAAAACGGGCGAGAGGTCTTCGACCACTGCAACGCCCACTTTGCTCGGCTCGCCGGGTTCGAAACCGCGGACCAGCTTCTGGGACTACCGATGGAGCAGTTTCACGAATCGGCAGAAGGCTATCGGAAAATGCTTGCAGAACTCGAGGTGCAGAACGAGATCCTCGACCGCACGGTAACTGTCCGCTGGCACGGTGACCCGAACCCCAGGCAAGCCCAAGTCAGCACACGAGTCGTAGGACCGGCCATCGAGGGCGCGATTCGCCGAGTGGGCGCCTCGCGCGACGTGACGCGGGAGGTCGAGCAGAAGGAGCTGATCGAAATTCTGAGCCGAGACATCGGCAACACCCTCCACGCTTATAGCGCCATGCTCCTTCAAATCCGGCACACATTCGATCCGCTGCTCGAGGTTTTTGGTGTCGACCCGGAGAAGTTGGCTCTCAGAGATACTTCAGCGCCCCTGGCAGACCTCCTTCCGGCACAGGACCGGCTCCACCAAGCACTGCTCGCCTTGCTTTCCCTGCGGCAGAAGGGCCATCCGGCGGGAGCCTTGAATGCGGGGGGCTGGTCTTCGCTCGAAAACTCCTCCCGCGTACTCGACCCTGCGCACTTCGAACGAGCCAACCTCCCGCCGGAAGTCCGGCACGCCGTCCTACGGGACGCTGCACTCCAGGTTCAGTCAACTCTCCGGCGGCGAAAGGCCGGTTTCCTCGCCCGTAAAACGGTCCGAGCGACCGAAGAAGCTGCCGAGGATCTCGCTCGACGAGCCAGTGTCACGACCCTGCTGTTGGCCCGCGCGGCTGTGATCGAGATGGGGCCGCAAGTTCGAAGCCTTCGCGACTTCATCATCAGCCGCCAACCCGACCCGCCCGAGCCGAAGAAACGATTGGAGATCTCCGCGCTTCTCCGCGCAGCGATTGCGGTCCACGCCGAATATGCCAATGCTCGGGGAGTCGAGCTTCGCCTCGTTCCTTCCGAAAGGCCCGTCTTCGTTCTCGGGCGGGAGCGCGCACTGGTGCGGGTGCTCGAGAACCTGCTCCATAATGGAATCAAGTACAGCTGGTTCAGCAACTACGACTTCGTGAGCTTCAATGTGGAACTCAGGACGCCCGGCCAAGTGGCCGTGCGGGTGACCAACAAGGGTGTGCCGATCGCCGAGGACGAACGCGAGAAGGTCTTCGAGATTGGCTATCGCGGGCGCCGGTCGAGCGAAGGCCTCCGAACGGGAAGTGGCATTGGGCTCCACGACGCGCAGCGGGTGGCCCGAGAACACGGCGGGAAGATCGAGGTGAAGAGCCGCCCCTTTGGAGCTCAAGACTCCGCAGCCGCGGAACCATACTTTACGACCTTCACTCTGACTCTGCCTACTACCGCCTGACTCCGGCGAGGAGGGTTGCAACAGTGTATCGAGTGCTCTGGATTGAGGACGGTGCTTTGGTCGAGTTCCAGCCCATGCTGGGAGCCCTTTACGCCGACGGGCGCTTCGATCTGGACTTGGCCTTGGACGCAACTCAGGGACTTGACCGACTTACTCGCGATGGTCCCTTCGATGTCGTCGTCGTCGATATCCGGCTACCACCTGGCAGGGACCAGAGGTTCATTGAGCTTCACAGATCCTCTGGGTCCGAGTCATCACGTCTCGGCCTAACCCTCCTCAAGGCCGTCCTTGCGAATGCCTCAGAGGAACTCAAGCTCACTGAGATTCCAAAATGGATACACCCCAGCCGGTTCGCTGTGCTCACCGTCGAAGACGAAGTGGAGCTCGGCCCTTGGTTCATGAAGCTTCAACCTAAACCCCAGTTCGAGCGCAAGAGCGTCGAACGAAGCCGCCGAGTCCTAGTTGATCTGATCGAGAAGGTGATCAAGCGGCGCGGAGAAGCCCCATGACCGCTGAGCCTCCGAATTGGGACCCTGCCTATTTCGAGGTTCTCGTCTCTGTCCTTCTGTTCGCCTTGGGCATTCCCCTCATCGCCCTGCAAACTTTTGTTTCGCCGGAACACAGGAGCTTTCTTCAGGCGACCCTCGGCACTTACCTTAGGATCTCGCTCCTCGTAGTCGCTATCGCTGCGATTCTGATCGCCTCGGCACTTTTTTTCGGAGGATTCTGGAGCGCTCTCGCCATGATCCTCGTGATGGCCAGCGCCATGGCCTATTTAGTTCACCGAATCGGCCACTTCGGATTGAGACAGGTCATCGAGATTTCGGAGCGTCGGTGGGCGAAGGGAGAACGCAGAGGAGAGCCGGTCCCCGCCAGAGACGTGTCGATCCTCGGAGATCTCGCATCGCGGTCGCGAGACTTTGAAGCCCAGCACCTACTGTTGAGCGCCTTGGCGCGCCTGGGAACAACTCTGGTGAGTCGCCCGGAGCTTCACCGCCCCGCAATCGAGCCATGGAGAATGGCGCTTCGCCAGTTCTTACTTGGAAATCAAGATCTCCCAGCGGACCACCTCAAGTCGAGCTTAGAAATCGTCGCGGACATGGTCCGTCGCCTGGTCGAAACCAGAAGCAAGCTGTACTCTTGCCGACAAGCAGTCCTGATCAGCGAAGTCGACAGCCATTGCAAGGGGTTGAGAGACCTGCGGCGTGCCATCGCGGAGACTCTGGTGACCCGCGAGCCCAAGCTCGCTGAGGTGGCCATAGGCGCCGTCGATGACGATGTCGAAGCTCTTCTCGCGATCGGCAAGTTCGCGCTCTGGGGCCGGCAGGTTCTATCGGTCCAGTCCGCCATTTTCCACTTGCTGCGCGTGAACGAGCAGGCGGAATCAAAGGAGGCGCGTCACTTGGCCGTCCTTGAGCGAGGCCTGGTTTCTCACCGGGACTGGCCTGCGCCCGATGTTTGCAGCCACATTCGCGCCTACTCCATCGGTTTGACATCGGGGCTTGCCGCGATCGGACCAGCGCTGGCCGGATGGTCAGAGCGAGTGGTCTTGAATCGAGTCGCCTTTCCTACCGAACCTACTGCTCGGTACCGAGAGTTTTCCAAGATTGAGCAAGAACTCATGTCTCTCAGCGAATACTCCGCCGCCGACGATGTCGCCGCATGGCGTCAGCGCCTCGCCGAGCGCGACACCAAGCCCAAGACTGCCAGGAATCGTCGCCCGGAGGCGAAATCCCCCGCTCCCCCGCCCCTCGACATCCCTCCCGCCTCCCCATAAGATTCGGCTCCCTGCAAGGTAGGCGAACCGAATCACCATGACCACCCCCACCCCACCCCCCGCCTCGAGCGCCCGTCGCGACCAGATCAAGTTCCTCGTGTTGTTCGTCGCGATTCTCGCGGGGAGCTTCACGCTGCTGTCCTTGAACTGGGTCAACGACCATGTGATCGAGCCGTTCACGGCGGGCATCGCGACCACTTCGGGACACGTGCTCAATCTGCTCGGCCAGGACATCACCCAGGACGGCACGATCGTTCGCAACGAGCGGTTCGCGGTCAACATCCGCAACGGCTGCAACGGCGTCGAGACGATGGTGATCTTCCTGGCCGCGGTGCTGGCGTTTCCGGCGAGCTGGAAGTCCCGCGGCTTGGGCCTGGCGCTCGGCATCGTGGCCATCCAGGGCATCAATCTGGTGCGGGTGGTGGCGCTGTTTCTGACCGGCTCGTACTTCCGGGACTTCTTCGACACCTCCCATACCGTCGTCTGGCAGACCGTCGTGATCCTCTTCGGTGTGCTGCTGTGGATCGTATGGGCCAACCGCTACGCCTCCCGGCCGAAGGTCGAACCGGGTCCGACCGCCTGAGATGTCCGATTCCGCCGACCGCCCCGCGTCCGCCGCGACGACGCGTTTCGTCCGCAACGTGCTGCTGTGGCTGGTGCCCGCGTTCCTGATCTGGTTCGCCCTGACGCCGCTCTATAACCGGTTCCTGCAGATCTCGACCGAAAACCTGCTGAACCTCTTCGAGTCACCCGACGTCACTCGTCTGGTACCCCAGGAGACTCACTTGGCGATCGTCTCGCGAGTCGACTTCCCGGCGGGACGGGCGGCCGTGGGCAAGGTGCGGACGACGGACCTGCATTTCCCGAACGTGCTGCTGATGGCCCTGTTCCTGGCGGTGCCCGGGCTGACCTGGAAGGAACGCCTGTCGAATCTCGGCATGGCGCTCCTGATCTCGGTGATCTTCCACTTGGTGCTGCACGTGTTCTGGGTGAAGTTCATCTACGCCACCCAGCTTGGCGACTGGAGCCTCAAGAACTACGGCGCCTTTGGCCGCAATTTCTGGGGCCTCGGCAAACACCTGCTGGACCTGCCGATCAAGCTGGGATTACCGTTCGGGTTGTGGGCGGCCTACTACCTCGAGCGGTTCGCCCCGGCTCTCAGCCGGCGGGCCTAGGAGCCCGGGGCAGAAACCCAACCACCCACCCCTGCCGGGACGAGCCCGGCCGGCGGGAGCTAGATCACCCCGGCCGCGGCCAGGCGCTCGATCTCTTTGTCGGCCAGGCCGAGGAGGCCGCCGTAGACCTCGCGATTGTGGGCGCCGAGGGCGCTTCCGGCCCACTCGGTATGGGCCGGGGTGGCGCAGAGGCGCGGCTGGACCGTGCCCAGTCGTAGGGGTCGCCCCTCGACGTCGACGGTTTCGATGAGGCCCCGAGCTTCGACCTGGGGGTCGGCGAAGAGGTCGGCGACGCTCTGCACCGGTCCCGCCGGCACGGCCACGGCGGCGAGGGTCTCGACCACCTCCTCCGCCGTTCGCTCCGCCACCCACGCGCCGATCCTCTCGTCGAGCAACGCGGCGTGACGGACCCGGTTGGCGTTGCCGGCGAAGCGCGGATCTCGCGCCATCTCAGGGTTGCCGAGGGCCGTCACCAGACGCTCGAAGTTCGATTCGCCGTTGGCGGCGATGACGACCGTGCGTCCATCGCGGCAGCGGTAGGCGTTGGTCGGAGCGATGCCCGTGATGGTCGTCCCGGCGGGCTCCCGGACGAGGCCCAGCCGGTCGTACTCCGGAATGGCCGCTTCGAGCATCTGGAACACCGACTCGGTGATCGCCACGTCCACCGTCTGCCCGGCGCCGCTGCCGGCGTCCACCCGATCCCGATCGTAGAGGGCCAGAAGCACGCCGAGGGCGGCGTGGAGTCCGGCCAGGGAGTCACCCAGGGAGAGGTTGCTGCGCACCGGCGTCTCGCCCGGCGTGCCGGTGACATAGCGCAATCCCCCCACCGCTTCGCACACCGCCGCGTAGCCTGGCCGCGCCGCGTGGGGACCGGTCTGGCCGTAGCCGGAAACCCGCGCCACGATGAGCCGGGGATGCTCGGCCCGCAAGTCCTCCGGGTCAAGCCCCCAGCCTTCGAGGGTGCCGGGGCGGAAGTTCTCGATCAGCACGTCGCAGCGCGCCACCAGCCGGCGGGCGAGCTCCCGGCCCTCTTCCTTGCGCAGGTCGAGGGTGATGCACTTCTTGTTGCGACCGAGCGATCGCCACCACAGCGATGTGCCCTGGTCCATGCCCCGCCAGGTGCGAATCGGATCGCCCTGTCCGGGGGGCTCGACCTTGATCACCTCGGCGCCGAAGGCCCCGAGGAGCTGACCCGCGAACGGTCCGGCGAGGATCTGGCCGAGCTCGAGGACTCGGAGACCCGCCAGCGAGGAACGGCGAGAACGGGGCATCGGGCTCATGGGCGCGACAGCTTACCAGTGGGCTCCGGTCTCAGGCCCAGCTCGCGGGCGTGACGGTCGGCTCGCCGGCGGCGGGAGCGGACAGGACCATGCCTGGCGGCACGTCGTCGGGGCTCCCCGAGGGCTCGTCGTCCTCGTCATCCTGATCGTCCTCGTCGCGCTCGTCGTCGTCCGTTTCGAGTCCGTGGGCGACTTGGAAGCTCAGGGCCTGCAGGTAGGCCGCGAAGCAGAGGTCGACCTGCGCCTCCGAGCTCAGCTCGGAAGCCACGGTCCCGAGCCGCGCGGCGCCCCCGAGGGCCTCCACGAGAACCGGGAGACAAGCTGCCGGCAGGGCCATCATGCGCTCGATCAGATCGTGGGGCCGGGTGTCCTGTCGGGTCATGGCGATCAGGACGGCGAGGTTCTGCAGAGCCTGGCCGGATCGGCTCGCGGCCGCTTCGAGATCCGGCCACTCGGGCCCGGCGAGGATCTCCGGCGGTGCGTCGAGCAACAAGTAGCGGCGGCCGTCGAGCAGCCGCACCCCGCGCGCCGCCAGGCGGGCAAGCAGGTCCGGCGGCTCCACCGGCTGGTTTTCGAGCTCGATCGTCAGGGCGTGCAACATGGCGACTCCTCTCTCGATGGGTCTGTCTCAATGGGTCTGTCTCGATGGGTCGCGGAGCCCGGGCTCGATCGGTTGGTTGATCGGGTGTTCGCTTACGCTCCGTTACCGCCATATCTTACGGAAGACGGACAGTTGCGTCAAGAAAAGGTCCGTTTTTGTTGTTTCTGTACGGAAGCGGCGGATCAGCCGGAGAGAATCCAGGAAGCGAGCACGTCGGCGCCGTTGCTCCGCGGTCGAGGCACGCCCCTGGTAGCGGCCCGGCGGGCCTGATCGTCGATCGTCCGGCGGAAGGGCACGAAGGTGGTGCGCTCGGCGTAGCCCAACCAGTGGGCCTCCCAGAAGGAGTTGTAACCCGCGCCGGCCACCACGTGGTCGGCCCCGCCCAGCCATTCGGACGCGGGAAACGGCGCGTCGGGCGTGGCCAGATCGAAGCGCGCCGCCGCCTCGGTGGGCGCCGCGGCCAGAAGGGCCGGCAGCTCGCCCCGCTCCCCGGCGTGGACCACTACCGTCAGATCCTGACCGGCGGGCACCCCGAGCCGCTCACGCAGGGCACCGGGCGGGCGGCAGTCCTCCGGGTTCGCCACCACCACCGGATCGATCCGGTCCGTCGCGGGCGGCGCTGCGAGGGGCTCGATGGCGATGATCCGGCGAAACTGTTCGGGTGCGAAGGGCGACTCCGGTGGCCCCGCCCACCAGACGGGCGGGCAGCTCCGCGCGAGTAGCCAGGCCTCGACCGTCAGACGCGGCAGGATCCAACGCAGAGGCGTCCAGAAGAGATCGACCAGCAGCAGGTCCGGCGCGAACCGGCGCAGCTGGGTGGCGAGTTCGCTGCCGGCGGCGAGATGGGGGTGGCGGAGGGCCGGATCGTGCTGAATCTCGATCACTTCCGCGCGCTCCTGCCAAGCCTGCAGAGGAAAAGGAGGGCGCGGCCCAAAGAACCGCAGCTCCCCACGGAATCCCTCCCGGGCCAGCCCCCGGGCCACCGCCAGGCCGCGGACGGCGTGACCGGCCCCGACGGTGCCAGCGGTGAAGTAAGCGATCCGCACGGCGAAGGATCATCGCAGAAAACGAAAAGGCCGGAGCCCCCGAGGGAGCTCCGGCCGCGGACACGGTCGGCGCCGAATCCGTGCGCCCCTTACGGGGACGCCAGGCTCCAAGCGCTGGTGTTGCCGGACTCGAACCCGTCGTTGAAGATCAGGCCCGCCTGTGGGCAGAACTGGACCTTCACGTCGTCGATCCACCAGCCGGGCTGGCCGATCGAGCTGTCGGTGCCGAGACGCCACCGGAATCGAACGGTCTGACCGGCGTACGAGTTGATGTCGATGATCGAGTTCAGCCAGTCCTGCGGATCGCCGCACCAGCCGTTCAGGCCGACGAGGGGATTCGAGAAGCCCGACTGGATTGGACCGTCGTACGGATCGGTCAGCAGCCGAGGCGCGTCCAACTGAGTCCAGGTCGCCCCGTCGTCGGTGGAGATCTCGACCAGACCACCGTCCCAACACTGGGTGGCCGAGCGGGACTCGAGGTCCTGGCGGTTCCAGAAGTGCAGCGTGACGTTGTCCGACAGAAGCACGCTCGGCAGAATCATCGCCGGGGAGATCAACCGCTGCTCGCTGACCGTCGAGATGTCGACCGCCTTGAAGGCGTTCGGCGGGGTGTGGCTCATGTCCGAGGCGATCGCCCAGGTCGAGGCCCCGGTGCTGCCGGTGGTCGCGAAGCCCGAGCTGCCGGCCTCGAAGTTGTAGGCGATCAGCACCTGCGGCGTGACGCCGAAGGTACAGTCGCCCGGCGCCGGAATGGTGATGAAGCTCCAGGTCACCGAGTCCGAGCCGGTGCCGCAGGTGTTGACCGTGCGAACGCGCCAGAAGTACTCGGTGTTGGTGATGAGGCCCACCGGCGAGAACGTTGGGGCCGTCAGCCCCGTGCCGGAGGACACGATGGTGGTGAAGGCCGCGTCCGTCGCCACTTCGACGGTGTAGGTGCCACCACCGCCGCCGGTCACAGCGTTCCAGTTGAGGCTCACGTTGACCGGCTGGTCGATGGAGTCGTCCGTCGGCGAGACCAGGGTCGCCGTCCCGGGGGTGCCGGTGAAGACGGTCAGACCGACGTTGCGGCTTGCCGACTCGACGCCGGAAACGCCCATGACGTTGATCGTGTACGGACCCGCCGCGGCCGAGCCGGTGTTGCCGATGGTCAGGGTGGTCGAACCCACCGGGGTGACCGGGTTGGTTGCGAAGGCCGTCGTGGTGCCCGCGGGGTGGCCGGAGGCCGACAGGGTGACCGGGTCGGTGAAGCCCAGCACGGAGCCGATGTTGACGGTGTAGACCGCGTTGTTCGGGGTGCAGATCTCGATCGAGGACGGCGTGACCGCCTCGGTGAAGGTGGGCTCCTGGGCGCAGTTGTAGCAAACCACCGCGAAGTCCTGATCGGTGGCGTCGCCGGTGCCGGGAACGCCGTCGTCGGCGATGTTGGCCGCCGAGACGATGAACTGGATCGCCCCGGAAGCGCCCGGTTGGACGAAGATGGCTTCGACGTTGTTGAGGGTGTCGGCGGCGCCGCCGCCGACCGTCGACCACTGGCCGGTGAAGACGTTGCCAGTGTAGCTCGAACCGCCCACGTCGGCCGTCAGGTTGAGATTGTTGACCTGGGGGCTGGTGCCGATGGCACCGGCCTTGTCGGTCCACACCAGCACGATGCGCACGGGCTTCGTGTTGTCCGCCACCGCGCCGTCGAAGGTGTAGGTCTCACCGGTGTTGTCGAAGGTGATGCCCTGGTCGAGCATCACTTTCGGTACCGAGTCGAACATGTTGGTCAGGTTCGGCATGCCGTAGCCCTGGTTGTTCGAGGGCAGGGTGTCGTTGGCCGACACGCCGGTCAGGTAGGTCGGGTGCGCGATGATGTAGGCCTTCATGCCGGCCGGGGTCGGCGGTCCACCGCCGAGGAGCACTGGCAATTGGGTGACGTTGCCCGCGTTGATCCAGTTCCAGACCAGCGAGGCCACGCCGGAGAGGGCGGGGGTCGAGTGGCTGGTGCCGGAGGAGGCCGCGATCAGGGTCTGGGCCGGCGTGTTCGGCCGGAACTGGTCGCAGACGCTGTTGCCGGTGTATCCCGCGGCGGTCGAAGCCGTGCCGTGGATGTGAGTACCGGGGGCGATCACGTCGGGCTTCTTGCGGCCGCCCGGGGACGGGCCGCGAGAGGAGAAGCCGATGACGTCCATGGAGTTGTCGGCGCCCGTGGGGCCGACCGCGCAGCCATCGGTCCAGCTGCCGCTTTCGTCGGACATCCGAACGTTCTCGGAGGCCCCGACGGTGATCATGCTCTTGCCGTTGCCGGGCGTGCCGACGGTGCCGGCGCCGGAGCCGGAGTTGCCCGCCGCGAAGACGAACAGAAGCTCCTGGTTGCCGGCGGTGCCGGCATCGGCGTCGCGGGTGCCGGCGTCGAAGGACTGGGACGAGTCGTCGTAGCTGGCGGCGCAACCCGAGCAACCCCAGGAGTTGGAGCTGATCAGCGAACCGTTCTGCCAGTTGCGCAGGATCAGACCCTGGTCGGTGTTGCCGCAGTTCACCTGGCTGAAGCCCGGGGCGAAGATGCGGGTGCTGGCGAGACGGGTGTAGGGCGACACGCCGAGGGCCCGCTGGAAGCCGTTGGGATCCCGCCAGGGGTAGCCGGCGGTGTCGTCGTAACCGCCGACGATATTGGTGTTCAAGTGGCCGTGGCCATCGACGTTGCGGCCATCGGCGGCGCCGGTGCAGTTCGACACGATGGCCACGCGGGTCGGGTTGCCGATGACGCCGAGCTCGTGGAAGGTCCGATCGAGCGTGGCGGTCGTGCCGTCGGCGCCCAGGCCGTCGTCGGTGACGTCGACGATCGGGTAGGAGGCGGGCGTCTGCGGGAAGCCGAGGCCGGCCAGGAAGGTCAGGTAGCCCGGTCCGGACGGATTGCCGCCCTCGACCAGGACCATGTCCTGGACCTCGTCGAACTTCTCGCGCGGCAGGCGCTCACCGACCCAGGTCACGTCGCCGCGGTTGGCGATGGCCTGGATGGCGTCCATGCGCACTCTGATGACCAGATTCTGGTAGTCGAGGACCGGCGACCACTTCGCCAGGGTCTCCTTGGCGATCTGAGCCAGGAACTCCTCGGTGGCGCCCTTGTCCGCGTGGCGAAGCATCTGGACGACGACCGGGACGATCTCGTTGGGATCGTACTCGCGGGTCTTGCCGACGAGGCGCTCGCGCAGGGTGGGAGAGACCTTCATCCAGGGCTCGAAGGCGCCCGAGAACTGAACGACCTCGCCGGCCGCGGCGAGATCTGCCAGGCCCGCGCGAGCCGAGTCGCTGCCCCACACCAGGTAGGCGTTGCTGTTGACGTAATGGACGGTGCGGGCGCCCGCGGCGCGGACGGAAGACAGCCACTCGTCCTTGATCGGGCCCACGAACTGGACCAGCGACAGGCTCGAGCCGCTCGGCCGGGCCGAGAAGCCCGGCGGCAGGATCGGCTTGCCTTGGAGCGGATTGAACGGCGCGGCGTCGAACTGGATGGTGTCGTCGACCACCGCGATGCGCGCCCGAACGGCCTGGGGAATCCGGGCCAGAGCGTCTTCGGTGACCCGATAGAGGGCAAAGGTGCCGTAGTCGTGCCACACGGCGACGCCGGCGATGCCATCGATCACGCCCCGTTCGGCGATGACCTTCGTGGGGCGCGCGGGGGCGGCCGCGCTCACCACGGCGCCGCTCGCAAACGCGAACAGCAGGGCCAGACTGAGGATTCGCCCGAAGTGCGAATTCCGCCAGGAAGAATGGGCTCGTTTCATCTTCATGGTCTCCGTTTCTCCCAAAGAGAGTCATCAGACCGAACCTCTCGGCTCGGACCTCGCATCAGTGATTCGGCCCCTCGGCCACCGGCGCTGCTCCGGGAACGACGGTCCAGGGTGATCGGCCCTGGACGGCCGATTCAGGGAGTTGTTTGCATTCCGCTAAGCGAGGAAGGGTACCATGAAAGCCCGATGAAAATCACCCCTGACGGGCTCCCTGGACGGGCCGCCAGGACCCCGGACGAGCTCTTCCCTGCTACAGTTCCGCGCCGACCATGACGACCCCCTCGGCCCTGTTTTTCAGCCTCGGCACCCTGGTGGCCCTCGAGGCCCTGTTCGTCGCCCTCCGTCGCTTCATCCCACGCTTCCGGCTCGGCCTCCTCTACCACCTGTGGGCCGTCGGTCTGGCCCTGGTTGCCACGCTCGTCCGCCTGCCGCTCTCCGGTATGGACGAGACCGGGGTCTTCAAACTGGCCGCGGCGGTGACCCTCGTGCTGTCGGGGCTGGTGGTCTTCGCCGTGGTCGATGCCCTGGTGTTCCAGCGTCCCTGGCGCCCCGCCGCCGGTCCGATGATGCCCAAGCTGGCCCTCGACGTGCTGCGTCTGGGTCTCCTGCTCGGCCTCGGCCTGGTGGCGGCGACCCGGGTCTACGACGTCCAGTTCTCGACCGTTCTGGTGTCCTCGACGGTGCTCTCGGCGGTGGTCGGCCTGGCCCTCCAAGATGTGCTCAAAAACGTCTTCGCCGGCCTGTCCATCGACCTCGAGCGGCCCTACGCGCGGGGCGACTGGCTGCTGATCGACGGCCAGCCCGCGCAGGTCATCGACCTCTCCTGGCGCAGCACCCGGCTGCGCACCAACGAGGGGGTCGAGATCTACGAGCCCAACGCCAACATGTCGGCCCTCAAAGTCGTCAACCTCGGCAACGGCAGCCGGCCGGTGGCGTTCAGCTTTCATGTCGGCCTGCCCTACGACGTGCCCCCGGCCCAGGCCCGCCGGGTGCTGCTGGCCGCCGCGCAATCGGCGCCCGATGCCTGCACGTTCCCTGCTCCAGAGGCCTTCACGAAGAGCTTCGGCGACTCCGCCATCGACTATCAGCTTCGGGTCTGGACCCAGGGGGTGGCCCGGCTCGCCCGCTTCACCGACGGTGTCCATTCGCGAATCTGGTACCAGCTGCGGCGCGCGGGGATCGAGGTGCCCTTCCCCATCCGCACCGTCTACTTCCATCCGGCGAGCGAGGATGCGGCCCAGAAATCCAGTTCCGGCCTCGAACGGGCGGTGGCCCGGCTCGGCGCCCTCGACCTGTTCGACGAGCTCCGACCCGAGACTCTGCGCGAGCTCGCGGCCTCGGCCCACCGGGAGCAGTTCGACGCCGGCGAGATCCTGATGCGCGAGGGCGACGCCGGCAGCTCCCTGTTCGTCGTCGAGAGCGGCCACGTGCGGGTGACCAAGGGGGCCGGCGCCGAGGTGGTGGAGCTGGCGCGGCTCGGGCCCGGGGACGTCCTGGGCGAGATGTCGCTGCTGACCGGCGAGCCCCGGAGCGCCACCGTGACCGCCGACGAGGGCGCGGAGGTGCTGGTCCTGTCGAAGGCCGCCGTGGCTCCGGTACTGGTGGCGGACCCGACCGTGGCCGAGTACCTGAGCCGGGCTCTCGCCGCCCGCCGGGCCGAGACCGCGGCGACCCTCGAAAGCCGCCGCGGCAAGGCACGCCCCACGAGCGACGAAGCGGCGACCCTGCTGGGGCGGATACGCGAGTTCTTCCGGCTGAGCTAGGCCAGCCGACCGAAGCGCCCCAGGCGCCACCTTCCACGGTACAATCCGCCGTCCGGTCCGGTCCTTGCGGGGCCGGACCCGGCCACCGACACCCGAACACCCCTTCTCGAGGATCACCTTTTCATGACCAAAGTGCATCACTCCGTCGTCGTCGCCGGCGCGGGAGGCATCGGCCGGGCCGTGGCCCTCCTGCTCTCGGAATGGGCGACGTTCGAGGTCGAGCTGTGGATCGGCGACGCCCGGGCGGAGGCCGCCCAGGACGCCGCGGCCTGGCTCGCCCTGGGCGCCGGCAAGCCGCTGCGCGTCCACCCCTTCCACCTGCCCGCCGAGGGGGTCAACGACGCTTTCCGCGCCGCCCTCGAAGCCGGCGACATCCTGCTCGACTGCCTGCCCGGCAGTGAGGCGCCGCGCCTGGCCCGGCTGGCCCGGGAGCACGACCTTCACTACGCCAACCTGACCGAGTACGTGGCGGAGACCGCAGAAGTGCAGCAGATCGCCACCGGGGCGAGCCGCGGGTTTCTGCTCCAGACCGGCCTCGCCCCGGGCTTCATCAACGTCCTCGGCCACCAGCTATTTCTCGAATTTTGCCGGGATCACCGGGTCGACAAGGTGGACTCCTTGACCATGCGGGTCGGCGCCCTGCCTCTGAACGCCCTGCCGCCCCACTACTACGCCTTCACCTGGAGCCCCATCGGGGTGGCCACGGAGTACGTCAAGGACGCCATCGTGGTGAAGGGCGGCGTGACCACCACGACGCCATCGCTGACCGGGGTGGACACCGTCCAGCTGGGCGCGCTGCGGCTCGAGCAGGCCTACACCTCGGGCGGCGCGGCCGACCTCCCCCAGGCCCTCGCCGGCCGGGTCGACCAGCTCGACTACAAGACCTTCCGCCACCCGGGCCACTACGCCTGGGTCCAGGGTCTGCTCGACGCCCTGCCCTCCGGGGCGGACCGGATCGCCGCCCTCGAAGGCGCCATGCTCGAGGCCGTGCCCGCGGTGGAAGACGACCAGGTGGTGCTCTACGCCGCCGCCGAGGGTCGCGACCACCGCGGCGTCCGCCAGCGCAAGGAACAGGCCCTCGTGATCCCCGCCACGACCGTCGGCGGGCACCGGCTGCGCGCCATTCAGTCCACCACCGCCGCCGGCCTCGCCGAGTCCGCTCGGTTGCTCCTGGAAGGCAACCTCTCCGGTGTGGTGCTCCAAAGCCAGATCGACCCCGCCGACTACCTGGCGGGCACGTTCATCCGGCGGGTGTATTACGGGGCTTGAGGACGCGGGGCCGGGGGCGCCCGCCGGTCCGCCCACAGCGCCAGGGCGAACACCACCGCCATCAGCAGTCCCGAGAGCAGCCAGCTGCCTTCTGGGCCGTAGGCTCCGCCGGTCCAGCCGGCGGGGCCCGCGAGCTCGAGGTGGAAGACGCCGAGGCTCTTGATTCCCGAGATGGGCAGGGCGAGGGCGACGGCGAAGTTCCAGGCGGCATGGGCCACGGTGGCGGCAAGCAGCGAACCCGTGGCCTCGACCAGGGCCGCGAGTGCGAGACCCAGAAGAAAGGTGTTGAGGAGGCCGGCCGGGGCCACCGCCGGGTTGCTGGCGTGGAGGGCCGCGAAGAGCGCGGCCTGGAGGCCCGCCGCGCTGGCCCAAGAGCCACGCTCCTTGAGCACGTGAAAGACATAGCCGCGGAAGCCCAGCTCCTCCACCGCCGCGGCCATCACGAAGCCGCCGAAAACCAAGGCGAGCCCGCCGGCGCTGGGCACTCCCGCGGCCCCGAGCTCGGCCCAGCCGCCGAACGTCGCCGTGAAGCCGGCCCAGCCCACCAGCAGCCACACGCCGAAGAGCGCCCCCGCCGCCGCGAGGGCCACGCTCCCGTGGAGGATCGAGCGCCCGAGCCCCCCAGGCCAGCGCCAACCCAGCTCCGCCAAGGAGCGCCGGTCGAGACCGCGGGCGAACAGCCAGGTGCCGACCAGCAAGACCGGAAAGTAGGCGGCACTCACCGCCAGGATCATCGGGATGGTGGTCTCGAAGGAGCCGGGTTCCACCGCGGTTCGGCCGGAAAGCGCGAGCCAGGCAGTGAGGATCACCCCGGCGGTCACCAGTTGAGTGATCAGGTAGGCCGGAAGGTAGAAGATCACCCGCGCCAGGGGCGGCAGGCGATCGTCGGCCGGCGCCTGGACGCGGGGCGGGTCGGAGTCGGGCTCGAGCATGATGGACTCGAGCTTACCTGCTCTCCGCCGGCTCGTCGCGCCGCGGCTCCCGCGGCGAGACGGCGCTGCAGCGGGGCAACTGGCCCAGATTGTTGCGCGGATCGAAGTCCGGGAAGGTCGCCAGATGGCCGAAGTAGTAGGGGCCGACCCGCGCCGCCGGACCGTCCGGGGGCTGGGTGAAGAAGGCCGCGCCTTCGGCCCGTTGGGCTCGCAATTCCCCCGCGGTCATGAACCACTGTTCCTGCTGGTTTCCGAGCAACTCGGGCCAGCCTCGCTGATCGAAGTCCACGCAGGAGACGACTCTCGCCTTCACGGCTCGGCTCTGTTCGGTCTGGAACAGCTTCCAACCGAGAAAAACGGCCATCATCGCCAGAGCGAGCCCAACGGTCAGGCCGAGCGTCGCAAAACGGCGCCAGGTGGCCTGAACCAGGCGCGTGCGTGTGCGCAAGAACAGCTCGGGCAAAGCCCAGGCGGAGGTGTGGAACTCGGGCCCGGCGGCCAAGGTCTTCCGCGCCCGCGCCACCGCCAGATCCAGGGGCTTTCGCGCGGCGAGCTCTTGGTAGAGGCGCTTCGAGAACGTCACCGCCGCGCAGTCCGCGATCGGCTCGCCCATGGCCAGGACCGCCGGGACGCCGGCCCGCACCAAGCCCGTGGCCAGACCGCTGAACGGTTTGCTGGGATCGCTCTTGGCGGTCTCGCAGGCGTTCAGGACGACCAGGCGGAGGCTGGGCACATCGGCCAGGAGCATGGCCGCCGTGGCGCCGTCGAGCCGCCCCACGTGGCCGTTGGCGGCCGGAAACAGCAGGGCGCCTTTGCCCGTGGTTTCGTCGTAGTCCGCGTGGCCCATGAAGTGAATCACATGGGGCTCGCGGCGCAGCTCGCCCTCGAACGCCTCGAGGGTCCAGCGCGACAGTACTCGCAGCCGAGCGGAACCGGAGGGCTTCCAGGCCTGCTCGATGGCCTTCTTTTCGGCGGCCAGATCGAGCACCGGCGTGTCCGGGACGTGGGCCGCCAGCAGCAGGATGCGCAGCGGTGTCGGCACCGGCGGGCGGTTCGACGGCAACGGAACCTTGAGGTACCGCACGACCGAAATCTGCTCGGAGAGGGAGAGGAACTTGCCATTCGAGGTGTCGTAGAGCAGCTCCCAGGGCAGGCCGTGGAGCCGCGCCTCGAGCGGCTTGTCGAGTGCCATGCGGAGCTCGATGCGGATCGGCTGGGTCTCCCGGCGCATCCCGCTTTGGCTGCTGAAGCCCCGGACGAGATCCAGCGCCTGGAGCACCGGACCCCGAAAGAGGGCATCGAAAAGCGCTCCGCCAAGCTCCTTGGGAGCGACCACGGCCTGATCCTCGAGCAGCCGGAAGCGGCGGTAGGCCGTACCGGGGCCGCCGAGCCCGATCGCGCGGCCCCCTTGGAACAGGGGAGGAACCTCGAAGGTCCCCGTAAATTCACCCAGGGAACAGTCGACCTCGACCTGGTAGCGGTCCCCTTCCTTATGCAGGAAGGTGACCGCGAAGTCCTGGTATCTCAAGAGTGCGTCCTCGAATCAATCGTGCAACGCCTCGCAAATCGATTACTGGCCCCGCGAAGCGGCCTACCTTACCCCAACCGGGCGGCATCGCGGCCGGCGATCTCCGCGGGCCGGCTCCCCTAAGCGGTCGGTACGTGCCGCTCGAGCTCCTCGAGCCACACCTCGGCTTCTCCGTCGGACGGTGCCCGCCAGTCGCCGCGGGGCGAAAGGGAGCCTCCAGAGCCGACCTTGGGGCCATTCGGCAGGGCCGAGCGCTTGAATTGGGACACCTTGAAGAACCGGTGCAGGAAGACCTTGAGCCAGCGCTTGATCTGGGCCAGCTCGTAGGCCCGCCGGCCACCTTCCGGAAACCCCGGCGGAAAGTCACCGCGGTCCGGATCGCCCCAGGCGTGATGGGCCAGGAACGCCACCTTGCTCGGCCGGAAGCCGAAGCGGGTCAGGTAGTAGAGGTGGAAATCCTGGAGCTCGTAGGGGCCGATCACGTCCTCGGTCCGCTGGCCCACGGTGCCGTCCGGGCCGGGAATGAGCTCCGGGGTGATCTCGGTGGCCAGGATGTCGAGCAGCACCCGGCGGGCTTCGCTGCCCTCCCCTTCCCGCTCCGCCTCCCAGCGCACCAGGTGCTGGATGAGCGTCTTCGGCACCGAGCCGTTGACGTTGTAGTGGGACATGTGGTCCCCCACCCCGTAGGTGCACCAGCCGAGGGCCAGCTCCGAGAGGTCGCCGGTGCCCACCACCAGCGCCCCGTGCCGATTGGCGAGCCGGAACAGGTGGGAGGTCCGCTCCCCCGCCTGCACGTTCTCGAAGGTGATGTCGTAGACCTCCTCCCCCTGGGCGAAAGGATGGTCGATGTCGGCCAGCATCTGGCGACAGGAGGGCCGGATGTCGATCTCCTCGGCGGTCGCCCCGAGGGCTCGCATCAACCGCCAGGCGCTTTGCCGGGTGTGTTCGCCGGTGGCGAAGCCCGGCAAGGTGTAGGCCAGCACGTGGGAGCGGGGCAACCCCAGGACGTCCATGGCGCGGCAGGCCACGACCAGCGCGTGGGTCGAGTCGAGCCCGCCCGAGATGCCGATCACCACCCGCTTGATCCCGGTGGCCTCGAGCCGCTTGACCAGCCCAGAGACCTGGATGTGGTAGGCCTCGGCGCAACGCTCGTCGCGCCGAACCGGGTCGTTGGGTACGAAGGGGAAGCGCTCCACGGTACGGCGCAGCGGGACTTCCCCCCGCGGCGGACCGAGCTCGAACCGCACCCGGCGCAGCTCCTGGAGCCGCTCACGATGCTGTGCCGCGGCGTCGTGGAAGCTGGTCCAACGGGTGCGCTCCTGGCGCAGGCGGTCGAGGTCCACATCGGCGGTGATCTTGTGATCCCGGGTCGCGAAGCGCTCGCTTTCGACCAGGATCTCGCCGTTCTCGGCCACCAGGGCGTGGCCGTCCCAGGCCAGGTCGGTGGTCGACTCCCCCGCTCCCGCCGCGGCGTAGAGGTAGGCCGCGGCGCATTTGGCGGATTGGGAGCGCACCAGATCCCGCCGGTAGTCGGCCTTGCCCACCGTGATGTTCGAGGCGGAGAGATTGGCCAGTACCGTGGCGCCCCCGAGGGCCGCCCAGGTGGACGGCGGAATGGGTACCCACAGGTCCTCGCAGATCTCCACGTGGAGCGCGAAGCCGGGCAAGTCCTCGGCCTCGAAGATCAAATCGTTGCCGAAGGGCACCCGCTGACCGCACAGGTCGATGGCCCGCGACACCGCCGCGCCCGCCGGTGCGAACTGGCGCTTCTCGTAGAACTCCCGGTAGTTGGGCAGAAACGTCTTGGGCGCGACCCCGAGCACCTGGCCGCGATGAACCACCACGGCGCAATTGAAGAGACGATGGTCGAGCCGCAGGGGCGCTCCGACCACCAGCACGGGATCGAGCTCGGCGCTCTCCTCGACCAGCTCCTCGATCGCTCCGAGGACAGCGTCGAGGAGCGCGTCCTGCTGGAACAGATCCTCGTTGGTGTAGGCCGAGAGCCCCAGTTCGGGAAACAGGGCCAGAACCGCCCCCTCGGCCGCCGCGCGGCGAGCGAGGTCGAGGGTGCGCTCGACGTTGAACGTGGGCGACGAGACTCGCACCCGCGGCACCGCCACCGCCACGCGGGCGAAGCCGTGGCGGTAGATCGACTGGAACGGCAGGTCGGCGGACGCCACGGTCACCGGCCCTCGCCCTCGGGCCGGGCCAGCTCCCGGGAGCGGGTGGTGGCCACGCCGACGGCGTTGATCAGCATGGTCCGCAGGCCGTGGCTCTCGAGGTCCGCCACCGCCGCGATGGCGGTGCCGCCCGGGGTGGTCACTTCGTCGCGCAGGATCGCGGGATGCTTGCCGGTCTCGAGCACCAGCTTGGCGGCACCGTAGACCGTCTGGGCCGCCAGGCGCAGGGCCACGGGCCGGGGGATGCCCTGCTTGACGCCGCCGTCGGTGAGCGCCTCGATGACCATGTAGACGTAGGCCGGGCCGCTGCCCGACAGGCCGGTGACGGCGTCGAGCAGGCCCTCGGAGACCTCCTCGACCTTGCCCACGGCCTCGAACATGCGCCGCGCCAGGGCCAGGTGCTCGGCCCCGGCCAGCCGGCCGCCGGCAATGGCCGTGGCGCCCTCGTCGACCAACGCCGGGGTGTTCGGCATGGTGCGCACCACCGGCCAGGAACCGCCCAGGACGTCCTCGATCGCCCGGGTCGGCAGGCCGGCCACGACCGAGACGATCAGCGCCCCGGGGGCCAGGCCCTCGCGGATCTCCGCCAGCACCTCCCGGGCTGCGTAGGGCTTGACCCCGAGAATCACCACCGTGGCGCCGCCGACCGCTGCCCGGTTGTCGCCCGAGACCTCGACGCCGGGAAACCGCGCCGCGAGCTCCGCCCTTCCGCCCGCGCTGCGCCGGGTAGCGCGCACCCGGCCGGGCGCGAGGTCGTCCTGGCGCAGCAGGCCGCCGAGCAGGGCGCCGCCGATGTTGCCGCAGCCGAGCAGTGCGACGGTGTGGTCCGAGAGCATGACGTCCCCTTCCTTCCGGCCGGAAGAATAGCGGAATCCCCCTCAGGACCGGGCCACGCCGAGCTCCCGCAGGGCCTCGACCAGCCGCCGGAAGTCCTTTTCATCGTTGTAGAACTGGGCCGACACGCGCAGGACCCGTTGCCCGGGCGCCGGCCAGTGGAAGATCGGCACCTCGATCCGGTACTCGGCCAGCAGCCGCGTCTGCAGCTCGTCGCCTCCGAACGGAGATGCCGCCGTCGGGGCAGCTCCCAGGGGCACCGAGGCCAGGGCGGCGATCATCGACTCGGGGGCCGGCTCCGGGTCGCCCAGGGCGTCGAGCAGCATGCCCCGGGCGGTCAGGGCCAGCTTCCGATTCCGCGCGCGCAGAGCGGGCCAGCCGCCCGGCAGCAGGCCGGCGAGGAACTGCAGAGCCGCCGGCAGGCACAGGAAGCCCGTGGGGTCGAGGGTGCCACCCCAGTCGAACTCGTCGTGGAAGCGCGAGCGCCCGGGCCGCCGGGTGTTGGCCCCGTGGGAGACGACCAGGGGCACGATGGGCTCCTGCCGGTCCCGCCGGACATGGAGAAAGGCCACGCCCTTCGGCGTGCACAGCCATTTGTGGGCGTTGCCGGTGTAGTACGCGGCGCCCAGCCGGTCGAGGTCGAGCTCGAGCATGCCCGGCGCGTGGGCGCCATCGACCAGGCTGTCGACGCCCCGCCCGTCGAGCTCGCGGACGAGCCGCTCCAGCGGAAACACCAGGCCCGTGGGACTGGTCACGTGGTCGAGGAGGGCCAGCCGGGTGGCGGGAGTCACCGCCGCCAGGATCGGCGCCACCGCCTCGTCCTCGGAGCCGAGGGGGAACGGCACCCGCGCGACTACCACCCGCGCGCCGCTCCGCTTCGCCACGTGCTCGAGACTGTTCTTGCAGGCGTTGTAGGCGTGGTCGGTGGTCAGCAGCTCGTCGCCCGGGGCGAAGTCCAGCGAACGCAGCACGGTGTTGACCCCGGCGGTGGCGTTCGCCACCGACACCAGGTCCTCTGGCGACGCGCTCAGGAACGCCGCCAGGGCCTCCCGCGCTTCGTCGAGGAGACTGTAGATCCGGCGGCCGAGGAACTCCAGGGGCTGGCGCTCCATTTCGGCGCGCAAGGCGGTCTGCCGGTCCAGGACGACCCGCGGGCAGGCCCCGAAGGAGCCATGGTTCAGGAACACGACCTCGGGATCCAAGGTCCAATGGGACGCGGCGGGGCTGGCCAACTCAGGGCTCTCTTTCAGGCTTCTCGGCCGCGACGGCGGCCTTGCGGTCGGGGTCGAGGGTGCCGTAGACCCGCTCGCGCAGCGACCGTTCGCGTGCCGGGTCGCCGGAGAGGAAGGCGAGATCCGCGAGCTTCAGCCACAGCCGCTCGGCGTCGGCCCCGGGCCCTTCGAGGGCGCGGGTGAAGTGGGCCTGCGCGGCCTCGAGATCGCCCGCCGCGAATGCCCGATCCCCGGCCCGCTCGAGGCGCAGGCCGGGCGGCTCGCCGCCCTCGGCCGGCCCGAGGGCGCGGGTTTCGAGAAACAGCGCCCGGCGGCCCGGGGCCACCAGGCTCGGTTTCGGCAGATGCTCGTCGGCCCCGATCACCACGTCGTCGACGTAGTAGACGACGTTCGACAGATCCTCGCCACGGTCGCCGATGAACGAGAACTTGTCGATCGCCGAGCCCGCGCGTCGGGTGACATTGGGCTGATCGCCGAGGGTCGCGAGGAGCGCGCCGCCTTCCTTGCGCACGGCGAGGTCGTAGCGACCGCGGGCGACGTCGTAGAACACGTCCACCAGGTACCAGGTGAAGGGCTCGATCGGCACGATTCGCCGGGGGATCGAGTCCGACACGTGGACCAGCCAGCCCTCCCGTCCGCCAAGCCACAGGGCGATGCCGTCGGCCTCGAGGCTGAAGCCCCGGGGGCCGGCCAGGGCCGCGTTCCACAGCTCGTTCGGGGTCGGGGTCAGGAAGGCGAAGTGGAGCACCACCTGGCCGCTACGCCGCAGGTCGAAATAGCCCTGGAGCTCGGGGAAGTCGCCATCGAGGGCCACGTCGCGAATTTCGACCGAGCGGGCGCCCCGAAAGCGCAGCCAGTCGACCGCGGCGACCCGGCCCCGGGCCAGCTCGAAGACCCGAAAGGTGTCCGGCCCGGCATCCGGCAGCCGGCCCTCGAAGCCGTACTCGGCCAGGGTCGAAAAGGCCCGCTCTTCCTCCTGGCCGGCGAGCGGCGTCGCGGCCAGGACGGCGATCAGGGCGGCGGTGAAACAGCCGACCGGTACTCTTCGAGCCATAGGCGCCAGCGCTCCGTTCTCTCGTGCCGCTTGTCCTCGGGCAACGCGGGGTGATAGCCGCGCCGCTGGCCCGTGTGGGCCTCGAGGATGCGGATCGCGAGGCTGCGTGTTTCGGGGGAGGGATCGTCCAGCAGCTCGATCAGCCGTCCGTAGAGGTCGACCTTCTGCCCCTCGGTCAGGTGGATCTGGTCGTAGGCGAGGCCGCACCCGGCCTTTTCGCGGAAGAGCGGATTCGGATCGCGCCGCAGGGTATCGAGCAGCGTGTCGACCACCACGTCGTCGTTCGACACCCGCCCCAGGGCCCATTGCACCTGGAGGCGCAAGTTCTCGTTGGCGGTGTGGGCGTCCGCAAGGAGCGCCACTCGCGCCTTCTCGCTCTTCTGGCCCAGGTAGTAGAAGCCCATGGCGATCCTGGCCTTCCGGTCCGGATCCGAGCTCGCCTGGTACAGCCGCACCAGGTCGTCCACGACGCCGGGGCCTTGGCTGGCCAGGGCGGCGTAGTCCTGGGAGTCCAGGAGAGGCAGGAGGCGCTCCGGCTGGGCATGGAGGGGGAAAGACTGAAAGGACAGCAACGACAGCAAGGACCAGGACCACCACCGCCCGCCCCGGCCGGCACCTGGATCTTCGACCCTCTTTCGGCAGCGGCCGGGCTCGTCCCGGCCGAGGTCATCGCTCATCGCCACCTCCCTACCGGAAGAACAGCTCGTGCTTCTTCGGCTCCGCCTCGTGCACCAGCTCGTACACCGCCTCGAAGATCGTCTCGCGATTGGGCTTCGAGAAGTAGTCGCCGTCGGAGCCGTAGGCCGGGCGGTGCGGGGCCGAGGTCACGGTGCGCGGGGGCGAGTCGAGCCACCGGTAGCCGTCCTGGACCTCGAGCACCTCGCGCAGAATGAACGCCGAGGCGCCCCCCGGCACGTCTTCGTCGACGATCACCAGCCGCGCCGTCTTTTCGAGGGACTGGACGATGCGGTGGCCGAGATCGAAGGGCAGGAGGGTCTGGACGTCGATCACCTCCGCTTCGATGCCGAGCCGGGCCAGCAGCTCCGTCGCCTCGAGCACGATCCGGCAGCAGGCGCCGTAGGTCACGATCGTCACGTCCCCGCCCGGACGGATCACCTCGGGCACCCCAAGGGCCACCGTGAGCTCCCCCACGTTGTCCGGCAGAAGCTCCTTCTGGCGATAGGCGTTCAACACCTCGACCACGATCGCCGGGTCGTCGCCCTGGAGGAGGGTGTTGTACATGCCCGCGGCCTGGGTCATGTCGCGCGGCACGCAGACGTGCAGGCCGCGCAAGAGGTGGATGGTGGCGCCCATGGGCGAGCCCGAGTGCCACACACCCTCGAGCCGGTGGCCCCGGGTGCGCACGATGACCGGCGCCTTCTGGCCCGACTTGGTGCGCCAGCGTAGGGTGGCCAGGTCGTCCGAGAGGATCTGCAGGGCATAGAGCAGGTAGTCGAGGTACTGGATCTCGGCGATCGGTCGCAGACCCCGCAGGGCCATGCCGATGGCCTGACCCATGATCGTGGCCTCGCGGATGCCGGTGTCCGCCACCCGCAGCGCGCCGTACTTTTCCTGGAGCCCGAGGAAGCCCTGGTTGACGTCGCCGAGCCGGCCCACGTCTTCGCCCAGGGCGAACAGATTCGGCATGCGCGCGAGAGCCTGGTCGAAGCAGGCGTTCAGCACCTCGAAGCCGTTGACCGTGCGGGCGTCCGGGCCATAGGCGGCGGGCACGACCGGAACTTCGAGAGCCGCGTGGGCGCTCTCGGAGAGCAGGTCGGAGTTGTAGCGCTCGCGGTTGTCGAGGGCAGCCCGCTTCTTCCAGCCCACCAAGGCCTGGCGCGCCGGGCTGTCGACCGCTGGCCGCGCGTCCACGAGGGCCTCCTCGAGGGCGGCCAGCAGGTCGCGCCGGAAGGGGGTCTGTTTCTTTTCGAGGCTCTTGGCCGTGGCGCGGACCTCCTCCGCGCCCGGGCCTTCTGCGGCCAGGTCTTCGAGGAGACCGACGACGGTCGAGACCTCCTCTTCGATCGTGCGCCGGTAGGCGTCCCACGCGGCCTGCTTCTCGCGCGCCACCTGATCGCGAGCGTCGCGGTCGATCCGGTCGAGCTCCTCGGTGGTCGCCAGGCCCTCGGTCAAGAGCAACTGGCGGAACTTCGCGAGACAGTCGTGCTCGGCCTCCCAGGCCAGCCGCTCGGGAGATTTGTAGCGCTCGTGGCTGCCCGAGGTGGAGTGCCCCTGGGGCTGAGTCAGCTCGACCACGTGGACGAGCGCCGGCACGTGCTCGCCGCGCACCCGGTCGGCGGCCTCCCGGTAGGTGGCCACGAGGCCGCGGTAGTCGTGGCCGGCGACCCGGTAGAGGTCGTAGCCGTCGGTCGTGCCCGGCGAGCGCCGGAAGCCCTCGAGCAGCGCACCGACGTCGGACTTGGTGACCTGGAGCTCGTTGGGTACGGAGATGCCGTAGCCATCGTCCCAAACGGACATGAGGAGCGGCGCCTTGAGCACACCCACGGCGTTGATCGCCTCCCAGAACAGGCCCTCGGCGCAGGACGCGTTGCCGATGGTGCCGAAGGCGATCTCGTCCCCGTGCTGGGAAAACTGACCGAAACCCTCCTGGAGCGACGGCGCCTCGCGATAGAGCTTCGAGGCATAGGCCAGGCCCACGAGCTTGGGCATCTGCCCCGCCGTGGGCGAAATGTCGGAGGCCACGTTGAACCCCGCGGTCTGGCTCGTGAACCGGCCCTCGGAGTCGAGCATGCGGGTTCCGAAGTGGCAGTTCATGGCCCGGCCCGCGGAGGCCGGATCGGCGTTCAGATCCGGGTGGGCGTAGAGCTGGGCGAAGAACTCTTGGACGGTAAGCAGGCCCAAGGCGAAGAGGATGGTCTGGTCGCGGTAGTAGCCGGCCCGGAAGTCCCCGGGCCGAAACGCCTTGGCCAAGGCGATCTGGGCCAGCTCCTTGCCGTCCCCGAAGATCCCGAACTTCGCCTTCCCCGTCAGCACCTCGCGCCGGCCCAGAAGGCTGACCTGGCGCGACAGACACGCCAGCCGGAAGTCCGCGAGCGCTTCCTCCCGCGCAAGCGGAGCCACCTGCGGCGGCGTGTCGGTTTCAGTCGCGGTGATCATGCGGCGTCCTCTCGTCGGTGGTCACCCAGAACCCGGCCGGGAAGCGCGAGCGCACCGCGCGAGGCCGGAGAGTCGGATAAGACGGAAGTCTACCGGAAGCCAACCGCTACCGGCGGGCCCGCCAATAACCGGGCCGTCGCTTATGGTGAGCTACCGCATAGATCCGAGGTCCTGCGGAATCTTCCCGGTACAGGACGGAGAAGGGGAATGTCCGAAGGGAATAAGACCGCAGTCCGCCGCGGATGCCACGGCCGAGCCGCTGGTTCCCTTCGAGGAGAATCACTGCTCGTTCGACTTCCGCCAGGAAGGCCTCGGCGACTCGTTGGCTCGCGTGTTCTCGGTAGTAGGAAACGGACTCCGCCAGCTCGTCCTCGGCTTCAGAATGAAGCCAGTAGCTCACGACAAACGCACCCGGACGCGGGCCAGCGCCTCGGCCCCAGGCACGAGGGAGGAACTGCCGGCCGTGACTCCGGCCTCTCGCCGCAGGGCCTCGGCGACCCATTCTTCTTCGAGCTCTGTGCTCGGTTCGAGGCTATCGAGGAGCAACTCCACGAGCCGCGCGCGATCCGCCTGGCGCAGGCTTAGGACTTCGGCTTCGAGCTCTTGGACTGAGGCGGCCATGGCTTCCTCCGCGGGTCGTGGTGTGGAACGCAAGGATCGCACAAGCAGGGCCGAGCAAGCTTACAACCCACCCCTCCTTACCTGCTACTCTTCCAATCCCGCCCGCTTCTCCTTGTGAATCAGCCGCAGGTTGCGGACGTAGACGACCCAGCCGGTGGCCTGGCCGAGGAAGCCGACCGCGTCGCGCCGCCAGATGAAATAGACCGCCAGCAGGGTGGCGCCGATCAGGCTCATCCACCAGAAGGAGATCGGGATCACCGAGCGCTTGCTCTTCTCGCTCGCCAGCCACTGCACCAGCATGCGGCCGGTGAAGAGGACCTGGCCGAGCAGGCCGAGGCCGACCCAGAGCAGGCCGACCGGCGAGGTGATGTTGAGGAAGCGGAAGAAGCCGCCGCGGTTCCGGTGACCGGCATAGATCAGGTCGGCGAACTCCTCGGGGGTCAGCCCTTCGCGATGGCCGTCTCGGAAGTGGACCTCGTAACGGTAGCGGCCGGAGTCCTCGAGCGCGAGCTCGATGTGCTCGACGCCGGCCACCTTCAACTTGAGCTCGACGGGCCGCGGCAGTGGTTCCTCGAGGGCCCCCGCTCGGGCCGCCAAGAGGACCAGCGCAAGAAGTACGGAGGCGATGCGCATCAGGTCCCTCCCAGGGGCAGCTCGACCGTGAGGCGGGCGCCGCCGCTCGGCCCGTCCTCGGCCCGAACCTCGCCGCCGTAGGCCTCGACGATCGTCCGCACGATGGCCAGGCCCAGCCCGGTGTGGTGCCGGCGGGCCTCGGGGTCCGCCGGGCGGTAGCTGAAGAAGCGGTCGAACACGCGCTCGCGGTGGTCTCTGGGAATGCCCGGGCCGTCGTCCGTCACGGTCACCCGCGCCCGGGCGCCGTCCTTCTCGACCTCGACCTCGACCTCGACCCGCGTGGCGGCAAAGCTGATCGCGTTGTCGAACAGATTCTCGAACACCTGGGCGAGTCGCTCGGGACTGGCGGAGACCACCAGTCCCTCCTCGGGCCGGCGGAGCTCGAGCTCGACCGGCCCCGAGGTTCTGTGCCGGGTGCCCGCCACCAGTTCCTCGAGCAGGTGACCGAGGTCGACCGGACCGACCGGCTCGCGCTCGAGTTGGCTGTCGATGCGGGTGATCTCGCGCACCGCCGAGAGCAGCTGCTCCATGCGCGCCACCTCGCGGGTGACGATGCCGTGGAAGTGCCGCCGCTCCGCCGGGTCCTCGACCTCGGAGAGCATCTCGGTGGCGCCGCGAATGGCCGCCAGAGGGTTCTTGAACTCGTGGGAGACGTCCGCCGCGAAGGCCTCGACGAACCGCACATGGCCCTCGATCCGCCGCGACAGGGTTTCGAGGGCGCGCGACAGATCGCCGATCTCGTCGAGCTGGGACGAGCCTCGGAAGGTCCCCTTCAGACGGCCCCGGCGGTCGAGCAGCTCCGCCGCCTCGTGGCGCAGCCGCGACAAGGGGCGCGAAATGGTGGCGGCGAGCAGCAACGACAACGCCACCGCCACGGCCAGGGAGACCAGGAACACCCGGAACAGCGACACCCGCACCTCATCGAGAGCGGCGAGGACCCGCAGGGTCGATTGGGCCGCCGTGACGGCCCCCACCACTCCCTCTTCTGAGCGCACCGGCACGGCGATCGAGAGGGTCAGGGCGCGCTCTCCCCCGGAAGCGGGCCGGACCGCGGCGCCATAACGGCCGGCCAGGGCCGCCTCGACCTCCGGATCGAGACCGGCGCTTGGGGTGGGCTCCCGGTCGTAGGACTCCGCCGTTCCCGTGCGCCACTCCCGCAGCAGGCGGAAAGGAGCGGCGCCGACGCGGTAGAGCCAGCTCTCGCGCACCAGGGCCGGCTCGGGAGCGGCTTCCCGGTCGCCCCCCTCGGTCCCCCGGCGCGGGCCCAAGCGACTCGAGTCGGCGAGGATCTGTCCGTCCGCCGAGATCACCTTGAGCCGCGCCGTCCAGCGCTGGTTCATCTGGACCAGGATGCGTTCGGCCGCCTCGGCGTCGAGCACGCCGCGCTCCCCCAGCGCCGCCGCAAGCAGCCGCGCCTGCTGGGTCATGGCGACCTCCTGGGCGTCGAGCAGCTGGCGCTCGTACAGGCCCAGGTACTGGCGCAGGCCGATCGCGAAGAACCCCGCGATGGGCACCGTGACCAACAGCAGATGGGTGGCCACCAGCCGCACCGAGAGCCGAGAAAGCAGTCGGCGGAGCCGGGAGCCCGTCATTCGTCGGGCCGGAAGCGGTAGCCGAGCCCGTAGACGGTCTCGATCGGATCGGCCCCGGCATCCGCCTCTTCGAGCTTCTTCCGAAGCCTCTTGATGTGGCTGTCGATGGTCCGCTCGGCGAGGTAGGCGTCGTCCGGGTAGGCCTCGTCCATAAGCTGTCCACGAGTCTTGACGTGGCCGGGATGGCGGGCCAGGGCGTGGAGCAGCCGATACTCGGTGACGGTCAGCAGCAGCGGGGCGCCGTCCCAGCGCGCCTGGTAGCGGTGCAGATCGAGGGTCAGGCGGCCCGCCGCGTGGAGCGCCGGCGCCGGTTCCTCCCCCGCCGCCCCGACCAGGGCCAGGCGGCGGAAGAGGACCTTCACCCGTGCCACCAGCTCGCGCATCGAAAACGGCTTGCACAGGTAGTCGTCGGCCCCGAGCTCGAGGCCCAGGACGCGATCGAGCTCCTCGTCTTTGGAGGTCAGAAAGACGATCGGAAGGCTCTCGCTTTTTCCCCGCAGCTTCCGGCACAGCTCGAGGCCGTCCATCCGGGGCAGAAGAATGTCGAGGATGGCCAGGTCCGGCATCCGGCGCGAGAACGCCTCCCAGGCCGACAGGCCGTCGGCGTAGGTCTCGACCGGGTAACCCGCGCGCTCGAGGGCGAACCCCACCGTCGAGCGGATGTTCTCCTCGTCGTCGACGACGGCGATGGTGCGTTCCAGAGTGCCCTCCTCGGCTCGGACGGCCTACCGTGGCCCGACGATCTTGACCCGGATCTGTTGGCCCTGGGCGTCCGCGTGCTCGACGCGGACCGAGGGAGTGGCCAGGTCGAGCACCACGTGGAGCTCATTGCCGCCGGGGGTGTCGTGGAAGCCGATGCGGATCCGCGGCAGGTCGCGGGAGCCCACCGCGAGGGTGTTGGCGGTGAAGCCGCGCTCCACGTTCTCGATCTTGATCAGCTCCCGCGGTGGGCCGGTCAGGTGCAGCAAGGTGTAGTCCCACTCCTCCACCTTGCCGTCGGCGGTGAGGATCACGTCGATGCCGTCGGGCCGTTCCTCCCAGGTGATCGATTCGATGGTCTTGAAATGACGTTCGCCGCGGCCGCGGCGGCCCGGCGCGGCGCCGGCCAGGCGTTCCTCGGCGGTGGTCTCGGCGGAGTCGTCGACCAGCGGCTCGACCGGCTCGATGGCGGCCGACGACGGGTTCGACTCGGGCGCCGGCTCGGCCGAGGGCATCGCCGCCGCTTCGCCCACGGGCTCCGGCGCCGGCTCCACGGGCGCGCTTTCGGTCCCGGCCGGGGGCAGCGTTGCCACTCGCTCCGGCGTCGGGCTCGGACCGGGCACCGGAATGGCCCTCAGGGTCACCGGCTCGGGTTCGGTGGGTCCGACCAGCCCGAGCAGCGTGGCGGCGTACCAACCGAGGGCGGCCAGTGCCCCGAGGGCCAGCAGCGCGGCCAGAATCTTCCACGCGGCCGGCCGGCCGCGACTCGGGCGGGCGGCACCCCGGCCCCGCGCGCCGGTCGCCGATCTCGGACGCGAAAGAAGGGGGGGGATCGGCCCGGTCGGGGGATCGATCGGCGGCGCCTCGAGCAACCAGGGCGAGAAGTCCTCCTTGCGGTCCTCGCTGTCCAGCACGCCCAGGGAAGGCAGCTCCTCCGACACGCCGATGGGCGCCGGGGCAAGGGGAACGGACCGCTGGGGGGGCGGGCCGAGCTCGAGCTCGGTGATCGGCGCACCGCCCGTGAGCCGATCGGCGACCAGCCGCTCGACCAGCTGGCGGCCTTCCGGGTCCACGAACAGGAAGCGGACGCCGATTCCCGCGGGATGGTCGAAGCCCTCGTCGCGGTCCCGCACCCAGATCACCTGGCCGATGCCGTGGACCAGGGGCTCGCCCTCCTCGAGCGAGAACTCGAAATCGAACACCGTGCCGATGGGGGCCGGGGTCGTCGTCCGGATGAACATGCCGCCGAGCGACAGGTTGTCCGAGAACTCGGTGACGAAGCCGCGGAATTCCTTGAACTTGAGCGAGATCTTGCGCTGCAGGGCAACCCGCTCGTCGCGCGGCGGATAGCCGTCGTCCGGCAGGTCTGATGGCATCACCGAATCGGTCACCGCGTCGTCCTCGGGCTCAAGGCCTCTAATCGGAGTATCGATCGAATCGGGGCAAGTATAGAGCCACTGCCGCCCCGATCCCGCCCCGCGGGAGTTTGCGCGAAGGCCCGTCCTCCGGATACCGTTCCCGGACCTTATCGAACCGACCTTCAAGAGGAGAACCATGGAGAGGCAAGCGCGCCCCATTCCGCAGATCGCCCAGCAACTGGGAATCGCCGATCGTCACCTCGTCCCCTACGGCTCCGACAAGGCCAAGGTCCACCTCGCGGCCCTCTCTTCGGACCGCCCGCCGGGCAAGCTGGTGCTGGTCACCGCCATCACGCCGACCAGCGCCGGCGAGGGCAAGACGACCACCTCGATCGGGCTGGCCCAGGGGCTCGCGCAAATCGGCGAGAAGGTGTGCCTGGCCCTGCGCGAGCCTTCCTTGGGACCCGTCTTCGGCGTCAAAGGCGGTGCCACCGGCGGCGGCAAGGCGGTGCTGACGCCCGCCGAGGACATCAACCTCCACTTCACGGGCGACTTCCACGCCATCACCTCGGCCCACAACCTGCTCGCCGCCATGCTCGACAACCACCTCCAGCAGGGCAACGAGCTCGGTCTCGAGGCGCGCTCCATCGCCTGGCGACGGGTGCTCGACATGAATGACCGCGCGTTGCGCCAGCTGGTGGTGGGCCTCGGTGGCACGGCCCAGGGCGTCCCGCGGGAGACCGGTTTCGACATCACCGCCGCCTCCGAGGTGATGGCGGTTCTGTGCCTCGCCCAGAGTCCGGAGGATCTGGCGGCCCGGCTCGGGCGCATCCTGGTCGGACAGGATCGCGACGGCAAGGGCATCACCGCGGCCGACCTCGGGGCCGTCGGGGCCATGCGCGTGCTGCTCAAGGACGCCCTCCTGCCCAACCTGGTGCAGACCATCGATGGCGTGCCCGCCTTCGTCCACGGTGGCCCCTTCGGCAACATCGCCCACGGCTGCAACTCGATCCTGGCCACCCGCATGGCCCTCGCTCACGCCGACTGGGCGGTCACCGAGGCTGGTTTCGGGGCGGATCTGGGCGCCGAGAAGTTCCACCACATCAAGTGCACCGCGGCCGGGATCAAGCCCGCCGCGGTCGTGCTGGTGGCGACCATCCGGGCCTTGAAGCGCCACGGCGGCGTGCCCAACGCGGCCCTGGCCACCGCCGACGCGGCGGCGGTCGAGCGCGGCCTGCCCAACCTCGAAGCCCACATCGAGAACGTCCAGACCTTGGGCGCCACGCCAGTCGTGGCCTTGAACCGCTTCGGCACCGACACGGACGACGAGATCGCCGTGGTGCGCAGGGCCTGCGAGCGCCTGGGCGCCCACGTGGCCCTCGCCGACCACTTCGCCAAAGGTGCCCTCGGGGCCGAGGAGCTGGCCCACGCGGTGGTCGAGATGGCCACCAGCCGGCCGGGCAACTTCCAACCGCTCTACGACCCGGCCCAGACCGTGCCCGAGAAGCTCCACATCCTGGCCACCCGGATCTACGGCGCCAAGGACGTCTCCCTGACCAAGCAGGCCGAGAAGGACCTCGCCCAGATCCGCAAGCTCGGCTACGAGAACCTCCCGCTCTGTGTCGCCAAGACCCAGAGCTCGCTCTCCGACGACCCCACCCGAGTCGGCCGGCCCACCGGCTTCACCTTGCCCGTCCGCGGCTTCGTGCTGGCCGCCGGCGCAGGTTACGTGGTGCCCCTGGTGGGCGAGATGCTGCGCATGCCCGGCCTGCCCAAGGTGCCCCAGGCCGTGCACATGGACTTGGCTGCGGACGGGTCGGTGGTGGGGTTGCTGGGGGCTTGACACCCCCAACCCTCCCTCTCTATAGTTGCCGATACCAACTATGTCCTCCGCCGACCCCACCCTCGACCGCGACGCCACGGAGCTGCACCGGGCTCTTTCCGACCTGGTGCGGGTGGTGCAGTTCCGGGATCGGGACCGGATCTGTTGCCACGACATTTCCGTGACCCAGTGCTACGCGCTCGAGGAAATGGTCCGCCGCGGTCCTTCGTCCTTGAACGAGCTGGCGGCGGCGCTCTATCTCGACAAGTCCACCGCCAGCCGGGTGGTGGACGGCCTCGAGCGCAAGGGCTACGCCACCCGCGCACCCCACCCCACGGACGGACGGGCCTTGTCGATCGCCGCCACCGCGGCCGGCCGAGGCCTGTACGAGCAGATCGAAACCGAGCTGCTTGAAGAAGAGAAACGGTTGGTGTCGGACTTCGAACCCGAGGTCCGGCGCGCCATGGTCCTGCTGCTCGGCCGACTGGGCCGGGCCGCCAGCGCCCGCATCGCGAGCGGCGCCACCTGCACCACCTGCTGAGCGAGTTTGAAGACGACACGACAACTTCGAGCCACGGCAGATAGTTGCCGCTGACAACAAAGGAGACGAATCATGTCCACCAACGCCACCGTCGAAGAAGCCCGTTCCTGCTGCGGCCCCAGCTGCTGCTCTTCCGAGGCTCCCGAGCCGACGACGGTCGCGGCCGAGACCGTCCGCGCCGCCGTCCGCGAGCGCTACGACGCGGCCGCCCGCGCCGTCCGGGAAGGCGGCAAGGCCAGCTGCGGCTGCGGCGACGCCAACGCCTGCTGCCCGGACCCGATCACCTCCGACCTCTACTCCGAGCTCGAGACGGCGGGCCTGCCCAAGGAGGCGATCCTGGCTTCCTTGGGCTGCGGCAACCCCACCGCCCTGGCCACCCTCGCTCCCGGTGAGGTGGTGCTCGACCTCGGCTCCGGCGGCGGCATCGACGTGCTGCTCTCGGCTCGCCGGGTCGGTCCCGAGGGCAAGGTCTACGGGCTCGACCAGAGCGACGAGATGCTGGCCGTGGCGCGGGCCAACCAGGCCCAGGCCGGCGCCCGGAACGTCGAGCTCTTGCGCGGCGAGATCGAGAACATCCCGCTGCCCACGAACACCGTGGACGTGGTCATCTCGAACTGCGTCATCAACCTCTCCTCCGACAAGCGCCGCGCCCTCGCCGAGGCTCACCGGGTCCTCAAACCCGGCGGCCGGCTGGCGATCTCCGACGTGGTGTTCCTGGGCGAGGTGCCGGCGGATCTGAAGCGCAGCGTCGAGCTGTGGGTCGGCTGCGTGGCCGGCGCGCTAGAGGCCGAGGAGTACCGCGCACTCCTCAGCGAGGTGGGCTTCACCGAGGTCGAGGTGGAGCCCACCCGGGTCTACCGCGCCGAGGACGCCCGGGCCTTCCTCGAAGGCACCGAGCTTTCCGGGTTCCTCGATCGGTTGTCGGAGGTCGACGGCAAAGTCGCCGCGGCCTTCGTGCGGGGCCGTAAGGCGTAGGAGCGGACCCCCACCCTCCCCGGCCGGGACAAGCCCGGCCGCTGCCCAACGCAATCCATGATGAATGGTCAGCGGCCGCCCCCCGTGGCGGCCGGGGCGGGTGGGGGTGGCGATCCTCGACGACGGCCTAGGCCAGGGTCTCCACGCCGAGCCAGAAGCCGATCCCCACGCTCGCCACCGCCGCCGCCACGCGCAGGCTCCGGGCCCAGTTCCGGCCCTGGCCGGCGGCGGCGGTGGTCACCTGGACCACCGCCACGGACACCAGCAGCATGCCCATGATCGTGCCGGCGCCGAAGGGCACCAGGGACGCCACGCGCTCGCCGTTGGTGCTCGCCGTGGCCGCCAGCAGCACCAGAATCGAACCGCTCCCCGCCAGGCCGTGGACCAGGCCGAAGCCGAAGGACTGGCGCGAGCCGCGCGGGCTGGGAGTGGCGTGGTCGTGGCCGTGGGACCCGTCGCCGCGCCGTTCCCGCACCAGCGTCCAGGTGCCCAGGGCGACCAGCAGGACCGCCACCAGCAACTCCGCTCCACGGTGCAGGGGTGCCGGCAGCTCGAGGTCGAGCAGCAACACCGCCACCACCGCCGCCGCCACCGACAGGGTGTGGCCGACTCCCCAGGCCGTGCCCAGCCGCAGGGCACCGCGCAGGCCGGCTTCGCGGGTCGCCAGGGTCGAAACCGCCGCCAGGTGGTCGGCCTCGAAGGCGTGGCGGAATCCCAGCAGGAACCCGGCACCAGACAGGGTGATCAGCTCGACCATCGTTCGCTCCTCGAAGGCTCGCCCGCGGCTCGTGGCTCGAACCCGTTGTAAGCCGCCGTCAATCCGCAGGCGAAGAGTACCGCCAGAAGGCCCAGGGCGGCGTTGAAGTAGGACGGCGCCGTCAACGCCAGCCGCAGAATGACCGTGGCCACGGCGAAGCCCGAGTTGCGGAACATCACCGCGTAGGACGATGCGGTGCGCACCGACAGCAGCACGATCAAGATGTCGCTGAAGACCAGCACGGTGTAGAAGGCCTCGAAGAACGGGTAGGCCTCGTGACCGGCGAGGACCCGCACCAGGTCGAACAGCCCGATCGCCAGGAAGGCCAGGAGCAGCAGCAGGGAGATCCCCTTCTTGGCAGCGATGAAGTGCTCCCGCTCGGTCGGATCCTCGGTGATCGGCTGGTGGCGCTGGAGCCGGTAGTAGATGCCGAGCACGACGAAGATCAGGAGCGCCCCGACCGCGTCGCCGAGGAGCGGGCCGACCCGGGGTGCCACCCGTTCCCACAGAATCGGCTCCTCGAACTTGGCGAGCTGGTCGAAGCTCTGGCGCAGCAAGATCAGCGAGAACACCTCGAACTGCTTGCCGAGGGCCTTCGACACCGACGACGCCAGGCTGAACAGCAGCGCCACCACCTCGAAGGCCAACAGCAGGCCGAAGGCCACCTCGAGGGCCGCGAAGTGGTTGGTCGGCACCGAAGCGGCCAGCCGCCCGGGCACCAGGCCCTGGCGATTGAGCTCGATCACCGCGAGGCCGCCGAGAAACGAGCCGACCAGAAGCGTGCCCAGGAGGCGCTGGCTCGCGGGCGCCTGCCACCGGCGGGCGAGGCGGTCGAACAGCCGCCCCGCCCCGTCGCGCAGGCGCGCCGGGCTCACCGCGCCGCCTCGCCACCGAGGGCCGCCACCGCCGCCTGGCCGAGGGCCAGACCGCCATCGTTGGGTGGCACGAGGCGATGGTCCCGGGGCTCGAAACCCGCGGCGAGGAGCCCGCGGCGGGCGATCGAGAGCAGCCGCGCGTTCTGGAACACGCCGCCGGTCAAGGCCACTTCGCCGATTCCGGTGCGCTCCCGGCCCGCCCGCGCCAGGGCCACCACCGCCGCGGCCACGGCGTCGTGGAAGCGGGCCGCGATCACCCCCACGGGAGCGCCGCGATCGAGATCCCCGAGCACTCCCGCCAGAACCGGCGCGGGCTCGAGCACCCAGCCCTCCCCCGCCGGCGCGAGCTCGAAGCCGTAGGCGCCGCCCGCGGCCCCCGCGGCGACTCCACCCGCGGCGGCCTCGAGCGCCATCGCCGCCTGGCCCTCGAAGGTCACCTCCGCGTGCCGGTGAACCAGGGCCGCCACGGCGTCGAACAACCGCCCCAGGCTGCTCGTGGGCGGCGCTCCGAAGCCGGTCTCGATTTGCCGATCGAGCACCCGCCGCTCGGCCGGCGAAAGGAGCGCCGCGGCCCGGTCCACCGGCAGCCCCGCGGCAGCGAGGTGGGCGAAGGCCATGCGTGCCGGCTGCCGAACCGCCGCGTCGCCGCCCGGCTGGGGGGTGTAGCGCAGATGGGCGAGACGGGTGAAGCCGCGGTAGTCGGCCACCAGCAGCTCCCCGCCCCAGATCGCGCCGTCGGTGCCGTATCCGGTGCCGTCGAAGGCGACGCCGAGGATCGGCGCGGTCAGGCCGTGCTCGGCCATCACTGCCGCCACGTGGGCGTGGTGGTGCTGCACGCGCAGGAGCGGCAGGCCCCGGTCCGCGGCCCAGCGGGCCGCGAGCCGGCTCGAGTGATAGCCGGGGTGGAGGTCCGCCGCCACCCGCTCGGGCGCCACCCGAAAGAGCCCCAAAGCGTGCTCGAGGGCGCGCTCGAAGGCCTGCTGGGTGAGCAGGTTGTCTTGGTCCCCGAGGTGCTGGGAGAGAAACGCCCGGCGGCCCCGGGTCAGGCAGAACGTGGCCTTGAGCTCGCCGCCCACCGCCAGCACCGAGGCCGGCTCCGCCGTATTCGCGCGCGGCTCAGCCGCATTCCAGACAGGCAGACGCAGAGGCAAGGGCGCGTAGCCGCGGGACCGGCGCAGGGGAAGCTCGCGGCCGTCCACCACGCACACCACCGAGTCGTCGCACGGAACGTGGATGCCGCGGTCGTGGAGCAGGAAGCCATCGGCCAGACCCGCCAGGCGCTCCAGGGCCTCGTCGTTGTCGCGGGCGATGGGCTCCTCGCTGCGGTTGCCGGAGGTCATCACCAGCGGCCGGCTGCCGAGCGCGCCCTCGAAGAGCAGGGCGTGGAGCGGCGTGTAGGGCAACATCAGACCGATCGTGGCGGCGCCGGGAGCCACCGCGGGCGCGAGGCGCGAGCCGGCGCGGCTCGCCAGCAACACGATGGGCCGTTCGCGGGAGGCGAGCAGTCGCGCTTCCTCGGTCGACACCCGGGCATACCGGCGAGCTTCGGCGGGGTCCGCCACCATCACGGCAAAGGGCTTGTCGCCGCGGCCCTTGCGGGCGCGCAGCCGCGCCACGGCGAACTCCGAGCGGGCGTCGCAGGCCAGATGGAAGCCGCCCAGGCCCTTGATCGCCACCACCTGGCCGGCGGCGAGGGCGGCCAGGGCCGCCCCCAGTGCCGGAGGACCGACCAGGGCCTCGGCGGCCGGCCGCCACTCGAGCCTCGGACCGCAGTCCGGACAGGCGGTGGGCTGGGCGTGGAACCGCCGGTCGGCCGGGTCGTGGTACTCGGCGGCGCACGCCGGGCACATGGGAAAGACCCGCAGGGTCGTGGCGGCACGGTCGTAGGGCACCGCCTCGATGACGGTGAAGCGCGGACCGCAGTGGGTGCAGTTCAGGAACGGATAGTGGTACCGGCGATCGCCCGGGTCGAACAGCTCGGCCAGGCAGGCGTCGCAGGTCGCTACGTCCGGCGAGACGGGGGTCGAGTCCGCGCCCTCCTGGCGGGTGACCCGAATCTCGAAGGCACCTTCCGAGCCCAGCGGCACGTCGCCCGCGGTCACTTCTTCCAGGTGCGCGAGGGGCGGCGGCGCTGCGACCAGCGTCCGCTCGAAGGCCGCGACCTCGTCGCCCGGGCCCTGAATCTCGATTTCGACGCCGCCGGGCACGTTGCGCACGAAGCCGGACAGGCCGTGGCGCGCCGCGAGGCCGTGGACGAAGGGCCGGAAGCCGACACCTTGGACGATGCCGGTGACCGCCAGGCGTCGGCGCACGGCGGGCGTGGCGGAGAGGGAGGGGGGCATCCCCGAGCATCCTAGGGGCGAGCCCAGGGGGGACAAATAGCAAGTTCTTGCCATGACCAGGGCGCCGCCGGGGGCGGATAATGGCCCGCAATTTCCTGCCCACCGCAAGGGGAGACGAGATGGCAACCAGTCTCGATCGTGGCGCCATGACCGCGCAGGAGCAGCTCGCCGAGCGGCTCGCCGATCCGCGGACCGTGGATTCGCTGCTGCGCCTGCTCGACCGGCTCGACGTGATCGCCTTCACCGCCGAGGCCCTCGAGGGATTTCTGAAACGTGCCGAGGTGGTCGCCGATTCGATCGCCCAGGGAGTCGCGGACCTGCGCCGGCTGTCCGGTGACGACACCGGTGCCGACCTGCTCTCCCGGCTGCCCCAGCTCGCCCGCGCCGGCCTGCGCATGGCCGACGCGGTCGACAAACCCGAGATCAGCCGGCTCGCGGAGTCGGGCCTCATCGAGCGCCTCGCCGAACCGCGCACGATCGAGGCCGCCAAGACCCTGATCGACAAGCTCGAGCTGGTGGCGTTCACCCTCGAGGCCCTGGACGGCTTCCTGCGCCGCGGCGACGAGATCGCCACCTCCATGGCCGAGGGCAGCGCAGAGCTGAAGGACCTGGTCGGCGGCCCCGGCGGCGAGCGCGTGCGTCAAGTGCTCGGCAGCCTGCCGGATCTGGTCGACGCGGGTTCGCTCCTGGCCGAGGCCGGCATGTTCGAGCCGAAGACCGTCCAGGTCCTGGCCCAGCTGGGCCGCAACGTGGCCGAGAGCTACGACGAGGTCCGCCGGGCTCCCGAGCAGGCCCCGATCGGCATGTTCGGCCTGCTGAGGGCGCTCAAGGACCCGCAGGTCGCCCGCTCGATCCGGCTCGCCCTGGCCGTGGCTCAACGCTACGGTCGCGAGCTCGAGAAGAAGTAAGACCCGTGCACGAGCTGTCGATCGCCCACAGCCTGGCGGAGCTGGCCGAGGAGGCCGCCCGCCGGGCCGGGGCGACCCGGGTCGTGGCGTTGCACCTGGCGATCGGGCAGCTCGCCGGCATCGAGCCCGGCGCTCTCGAATTCAGCTGGGACCTCGCCGCTCGGGATACGATCCTCGCCGGCTCGCGACTCGAGATCCGCTCCCTGCCGGTGGTCGTCCACTGCCCGGTCTGCGCGGCCGACGTCGAGCTGCCGGACATGCGCCGATTTCGCTGTCCCCGTTGCCAGACGCCTTCCGCCGATCTGCGCCAGGGCCGGGAGCTCGAGATCACCGGCCTCGAAATCGAGAGCCCCCAAGGAGCGCCATGACGACCCGCATCCTCGAAGTCCGCCAGGGCATTCTCAACAAGAACGACCAGCTGGCCCGCGACCTGCGGGGGCGCTTCCGGGCGGCGGGGTTGCTGGCCCTGAACCTGGTGTCGAGCCCGGGCACCGGCAAGACCGCCTTCCTCGAGCGCACCCTGACCGAGCTGGTGCGGCGCGGGGCGCGGGTGGCCGCCGTCGTGGGCGACCTCGAGACCGACAACGACGCCCGCCGCCTGGCCGCCAGCGGCGCCCCGGTACGCCAGATCAACACCCACGGCCGGTGCCATCTGGAGGCCGAGATGGTCGCCGGGCATCTCGACGGCTGGGACCTCACCGCGCTCGAGTACCTGTTCATCGAGAACGTCGGCAACCTGGTCTGTCCGTCGAGCTACGACCTCGGCGAGCAGCTGCGGGTGGTGCTGCTCTCGGTCACCGAGGGCGAAGACAAGCCGCTCAAGTACCCAGGCATCTTCAACTCCGCGGACTTGGCCGTGATCACCAAGTGGGACCTGGCGGTGCCCTGCGAGTTCGACGAAGCCGCCGCCCGGCAGAGCATCCAATCGGTGCGCCCGGGCCTTCCCATCCTCCCCGTCTCGGCCAAGACGGGCTTTGGAATGGACGATTGGTACGAATTTCTGGCCCGGCGCCGCGCCGCCCTCGCGGCCCCCGCCGGCCAGCTCGTCTGAAGGTCGGGTGCCCCCCTGAAACTCGAGATCGGCCCCTTCTCACCGCCCCCGACGCCAGAGCGGGAGTCGCCCGGGGCCAGTGGGCCGCGCCTCGAGCGGGCGACCGCCGCGGCTCGCGCCATGGCCGACGAGCTCGGCACCGCCGAGCTGGCTGCCACCACCGCCCGCCAGCTCACCCAGGCGCTCCATGCCGAGTGGGCCGTGGTGGCGGTGACCGACGAGTCGGACCTGGTACTCGAGCGCGGCTTCCGCCACGGCGGCGGGGCGGTTCCCGAGGGGGAGGCGGCGCCGCTCCTGCGCTTTGTGGCCGGCCGCCGCCAAAGCTTCGTCGGCAATGATCCCCAGGCCGCCCTGCCGGCCGGTGGGCCCGCCGAGGGGCCGAGCCTCGCCGCCCTCGGCTGGCGCAACGTGCTGGCGGTGCCGTCGCTCAATCACCAAGGGCGGGCGGTGGCGGTCCTGCTGGCCGCGGACCGGCGCGACGGCGGACCGTTCTCGCCCGCCGACCTGGCGATCGCCGAGCTGCTCGCGCTGTCCGCGGCGGTGGGCTTCGAGCGCTCCCTGCTCCTCGAGCGTCTGACCGACTGGTCGAACAGCCTGGAGGCTCTCTTGGCCTTCAGCGCCTCGGTCAACTCGAACCTCGATCCGCCCGCCCTGGTACGCCATCTGGTCGAGCACGCAGCGCAGTTCGTCAAGGCGAGCGGTGGGCGAGCCGGGCTGCTCGTGGACGGCGAGCCGCCGCAGCTGGTCAGCGACGGCTACTGGCGCAAGGGCAGTTGGATCGAACGGCTGGAGCGCTTCGAGCGCGGCCGAGGATTGGCCGGCTTCGTGCTCGACAAGGAGTTCCCCTACCTCTCGAACGACTATCCCCGCGATCCCCAGGCGGATCCCGAGCTGGCCGTCGCCTTCGACGTGCGCCGCGCCCTGGCGATCCCCATCCGGGGCGGTGACCACCGGGTACTGGGCTTCTTCGAGCTGCACCGGAGCGGCACCCATCCGCCGTTCTCCTGGCAGGAAGCGGCGTTTCTCGAGTCCCTCGCCAACACCACGGCGGTGGCGATCGAAAACGCCCGGCTGCTGGCTGCCCTGGCGGCGAAGAACCAGGAGATCCGCAATCTCTCGGCTCACAACGTCGAGCGCCTCGAGGACGAGCGGCGCCACATCGCCCGCGAGCTCCACGACGAAGCGGGCCAGGCTCTCGTGGGCGTCAAGCTCGGCCTCCAGGTGATGGCCCGGCTGGTGCCCCAGGAGCTGCCCGCTCTTCGCGACGAGCTCGACCAGCTGCGCGATCACGTCAACGCCGCCACCACCCGCATCAAGGACCTGGCCCAGCGCCTGCGCCCCCCCGCGCTCGACCAGCTCGGGCTCGAGGTCGCCCTGCGCCAGCTCGCCACCGAGTACGGCGTGCGCGCCGGCTTCAGCCACGAGCTCGACGTCGACCCGCTGCCCGCGCGCCTGCCCTCGATGGTCGAGACGGCGCTCTTTCGCATCGCCCAGGAAGCCTTGACCAACGTCGCCGCCCACGCCGGGGCCAGCCGGGTGTGGCTGCGTCTCGGCCAGAGCGACCAAGGGATCGCCCTGTCGGTGGCCGACGATGGCCGCGGGTTCGATACGACTGCATCCCGGGGCTTGGGCCTGCTCGGCATTCAAGAACGAGTCGATCGGCTGGGCGGCGAGTTCCGCCTGCGCAGCTCGCCCGGCGTGGGCACCGCGCTCGCCGTGCTGCTGCCCGGAGGCGACGATGGCGAGTAGGGTGCTCCTGGTGGACGACCACGCCCTGGTGCGACGAGGTCTCGCGGCGCTCCTCGCGACCGATGGCCGATTCCAGGTGGTGGGCGAGGCCGGCAACGGCGAGGATGCCCTGGCGATCCTCGAGCGGGTACCGGCGGACCTGGTGGTGCTCGACCTCTCCATGCCCCGGCTCGACGGCCTCGAGACCCTGCGCCGCCTGCGCGCCACGGGCTCGCGCATCCGCGTGCTGGTGCTGTCGATGTACGACGACACCCAGTTCGTAGCCCAGGCCCTGGCCGACGGCGCCCACGGCTACCTCTTGAAGCACGCCATGGACGATGAGCTGTTCCACGCCCTCGAGGCCCTCGCCCGCGGCGGGCGCTACACCAGCAAGGAGATCGACATGGCGCGGGTCCAGGCGCTCGAAATGGCCCGGTCCGAGCTGACCGCCCGCGAGCGCGAGGTCCTCCAGCTGATCGCCACCGGCCGCACTACCCAGGAAGTGGCCGAAGACCTCTCGATCAGCCCCCACACGGCCACCCGCCACCGCGCCAACCTGATGCAGAAGCTCGACGTCCACAACCAGGTCGAGCTGGTGCGGGCCGCCGTGGCGCGGGGGTTGGTGATGATGCCGCGGGGGTGAGGGCCGCCGTCAGCCCACGAGCACGCTGCCGCCATTGACGTTCAGAATCTCGCCCGTGATGTGGCGCGCCAGGGGCGAGGCCAGGAACACCACGGGGCCGGCCACGTCCTCGGCGGTGGCCACCCGGCCCAGGGGAATGCCCGCGCGGGCCCGGGCGCCGGACTCGCCGGCGAGGGCCTCGGCGCTCATTTCGGTGTCGACCCAGCCCGGGGCCACGGAATTGACCCGGATGGTCGGGGCGAGCTCCGTGGACCACGCTTTGGTGGCCGAGATCAAAGCGCCCTTGCTGGCGGCGTAGGGGCTGTAGAAGGCCTCGCCGCGCTGGCCGGCGGTGGAGGTGACATTGACCACGCTGGCATTGGGCGAGCGCTTCAGGAGCGGCACGGCCTCGGTCATGGCCAGAAACGGCCCCAGCAGGTTCAGGTCCAGGGTCTCCTGGTAGCGGACGAAGTCGAAACGTTCCAAGGGGTTCTGGACCCAGATGCCGGCGTTGTTGACGAGGCAGTCGAGGTGGCCCCACTGGTCTCCCACGAAGGCGAACAGGTGGAGCACCTCGGCCGGCTGGGTCAGATCGGCGCGAAACAGGGCGTGGGGCTGATCGGACAGGCGGCGCAGGTCGGAAAGCACCTCCACCGCCTGGTCCCCCCGGGTGTGGTAGTGGATCAGGACCGTGGCCCCGGCCTGGGCGAACAGGCGGCAGCAGGCGGCACCGATGCCGCGGCTGCCGCCGGTCACGACCACCCGGGCGCCGGTCAGATCCAGCAGGCCCGCGGTCACCCCAGGCTCTCCACCACGAGCGCGATGCCCTGGCCGCCGCCGATGCAGGCCGAGGCCACGCCCACGCCGCCACCGCGGCGCTGGAGCTCCTTCAACAGGGTCAGGGTGATGCGGGTACCGGTGGCGCCGAGGGGATGGCCGAGGGCGATGGCGCCGCCGTTGACGTTCAGCTTGGCGAGGTCCAGGTCGAGCTCCTTGACGCAGGCCAGAACCTGGCCGGCGAAGGCCTCGTTGATCTCGATCAGGTCGAGGTCGCCCACGCTTTTGCCGATCTTGCCGAGGGCGGCGCGGATGGCCGGCGCCGGGCCGATCCCCATGCGCGACGGCTCGACGCCCACGACCGCCCAGGACAGGATGCGGCCCAAGGGCTTCCAGCCCCGCTGCCGTGCCCGCTCGGCGGTCGACAGGAGCATCATGGCCGCGCCGTCGACGATGCCCGAGGCGTTGCCGGCGGTGACGAAACCGGTCTCGTCGAAGGCCGGCGGCAGCTTCGCCAGGCCCTCGAGGGTGGCATCGGGTCGCATGTGCTCGTCGCGCTCGACGCGCTTGGCCCGCTTGCCCTCCCCCACCTCGACAGCCACCACTTCTTCCGCCAGGCGCCCCGCTTCCCAGGCCGCCGCCGCTTTCTTCTGGCTCGTGAGGGCGTAGGCGTCCTGCTCCTCGCGGCTGATCGAGTAGTCCCGCGCCAGGTTGTTGCTGGTCTGGGCCATGTAGCAGCCGCACCACGGGTCCATGAGTCCGGCGAGCAGCGAGTCCTCGAGCTCCCCGTGACCGAGGCGGTACCCCCGGCGGGCGCCGCGCAGGACGAAGGGTGCCTGACTCATGTTCTCCATGCCGCCGACGAGACACAGGCTCGCCTCGCCCGCGAGCGTCAGGTGGGCACCCGTGATGATCGACTGGATGCCCGAGCCGCAGAGCCGGTTGACCGTCACCGCCGGCACCTCGATGGGCACCCCGGCGCGAAGCGCCACGTGGCGGGCGCCATAAATGGCATCGGTCGAGGTCTGCTGGGCGTTGCCGACCACCGTATGCTCGACTTCCTTGGGCTCGATGCCGGTGCGTTCGAAAAGCGCCCGCGCCGCCCGCGCCCCGAGCTCGATGGCCGAAACCTCCGCGAAGGAACCGTTGAACGCGGCCATCGGCGTACGGACGCCGTCGACCAGGACCAGATCCCGTATCTCCATGGAAAGACTCTCCGTGTCGTTCGTCGTGAGGGGTTCCGGCAGGGGCCGGACCGGCGGCCAGAATACCATGGCGTCCGAATAAGATTGGCCGATGCGGATCGACCTCGAAACCGGCCTCGCGCCCTCCGCCCGCCAGGTTCCTTCGCCCCACCACGACGCCCGCCCGGCCTGGGCGACGATCGATCTCGTGGTGATTCACGGCATCAGTCTGCCGCCGGGAGAATTCGGCGGTCCGTGGATCGATCAGCTGTTCCAGAATCGCCTCGACCCCGCCGGCCACCCGTTCTTCGCCGGCCTCGTGGGGCTCACCGTCTCCGCCCATTTCCTGATTCGCCGCGATGGCGAGCTGGTGCAGTACGTGCCGCTCCACCGCCGCGCCTGGCATGCCGGGATCTCGAGCTTCGAAGGCCGCGCCGACTGCAACAGCTGGGCCCTGGGGATCGAGCTCGAGGGCACTGACCTCGTGCCCTACGAGGATGCCCAGTACGGAACCCTGATCGCCCTCCTCGCCGCCCTCCGCACGGCCTACCCGGCGATCACCCCCGAGCGCATCGTGGGGCACGCGGAGATCGCCCCGGGACGGAAGACCGACCCGGGCGAGGCGTTCGATTGGCGGCGGATCGGCGTCGCGCAGCTAGTCGCGCACCTCAGCGAAGATCGGCCGCCACGGAGGCCGGCCGCGACACGGTAGGTTCTTCCGGTTCGGTCAGAACGTCGCGATCACTACTTGACGCAGGTCACGAGGGACCACATCGGGGGCAGGTTGACTTTCTCGATCGATAGGGGTTCGAGGCCGGCCTGGGCGAGAAAGCCGGGCAGGTCGAGGTCGGACTTGAAACCGATGTGGATGGTCAGGGGCGAGATCAGGCGTTCGGCGGTGGCGAGGAGCGGGTTCTCGCTCTTGAAATGATTGAGCAGCACGATCCGCCCGCCGGTGCGGCAGACCCGGCGGATCTCGCGGGCGACCCGGACCGGGTCCGGCACCACGCTGATCACGTAGGGCGCATAGACGATGTCGAAGCTCTCGTCTTCGAACTCGAGGTGCGCCGCGTCCATGTGGTGCAGCTCGACGTTGGTGATGCCCTTCTTGGCGATGCGCTCGCGGGCCTTGGCCAGCATGGAGCGGGAGTAGTCGATGCCGACCACCTGGCAATCCCGCGGGTAGAGCGTGGCGTTGATGCCGGTGCCGATGCCGACCTCCAGCACCTTTTCGCCGCTCGTGAGGCCCATGCGGCGGATGGCCTGGAGCCGGCCGTAGTGGAGCGAGGGGCCGAAGGTGAGGTCGTAGACCGCGGCTAGCTTGTCGTACACCTTGGCCACGAAATCGTTTTCCACCGTGGCCACCGACAGCTCGGCGGGCGCGCCGTGGCCGTTGGTCTTGGCCGCGGAAACGCCATTGCGGTTTCCATTCCGTGGGGGTGCTGGCATCGGCCCTCGTTCTCCGGTTCTTCGAAAACGGCGCGATCTTACCCCGGTTTGTCCGCGAGGGGGGGCGAGCGGAAGCAGTCCCGGGGTTGCCCTCTGATAGGCTGCGCTTCCCGTGGCCGACCTCGACCGGCTCCTCGAGTCCACCAGCCGGACCTTCGCCCTCTCGATCCCCGCTCTCGACGAGCCCCTGCGGACCGAGGTCACCGTCGCCTACCTGCTCTTCCGCATCGCCGATACCTTCGAGGACGCCGCCCACTGGCCGCGCGAGCGGCGCATCGCGGCCCTCCAAGAGCTGTCCGACTGGGTGGCCGACGCCGCCGCGCGAGGCACGGTCGAGGACGCCGACCGGGCCGAGCACTGGAGCTCCGGCGTGCCGCCCAGCGACCACCGGGGCTACCGCGAGCTGGTCGCCGCCACGCCGGACGTGCTGGCCGCCTTCGTGGCCCTCGAACCGCGCGCCCGCGCGGCCATCGGCCATCACACCGTGCGCACCGCCCAGGGCATGGCCGAGTTCGTGGCCCGCGCCGACGCGGACGGGCACCTGGTCCTGGCCGGCCTGGCAGATCTGAAGCAGTACTGCTACGTGGTGGCCGGCATCGTGGGCGAGCTCTTGACCGAGCTGTTCCTGCTCGCCACGCCGAGCCTCGCCACCCGCCGCGAGCGCCTCGTCGAGCACGCCGCCACCTTCGGCGAGGCGCTCCAACTGGTCAACATCCTCAAGGACGCCGCCACCGACGCGAGCGAGGGCCGCACCTTCCTCCCCGCCTCCGCCCCCCGCGAACAGGTCTTCGCCCTCGCTCGCGCCGACCTCGGCATCGCCCGGGCTTACGTGCGGGATCTTCAAGCCAGCGGCGCGGGCTTCGGTCTCCTGACCTTCACTGCCCTCCCCGTGGCCCTGGCCGACGCGACCTTGGACCGAGTCGAGCGCGACGGCTCGGGAGCCAAGATTACGCGGGCAGAAGTGACGGCCATCGCCGTGGCCCTGGCCGAGCGCCTAGGCTCCGGCGGCGACGCCTTTCCGGGAGAGGATGCGGTCTCTTCATGGCCTTGAACTGAAGCGCACCGCAGTGCCGTAGGCGAAGATCTCGACAACCTGATTGGCCGCGAGCAAGCCGCTCGACACCGCCAATCGATACTCGAACTGACAATTCACGACGGCATCGCCGCCGCGTGAGCGGCAAAGGCGCCTCAGGCTCTGCTTGACACCATCGAACGCGAGGTTGGGATCACCCTTGGGCCCGCCGAAGAGATCGGAGTAGGAGTGACTGCCGATCGCGAAGACTGCATCGATGGGCTCGTAAGGAACAGCCAGGTCCCCTGTGGTGATGGGGACGAGGAGGCCAGGGACGTCCTGGATTTGAACCCACTCCTCGCTACCGGGCGCTTGAACTTGATCCGTTGGAGAGATTCGCCCTTCAAGGACCCAGGACTTCAGGCTGGTGAAGTCTGAAGGGTACTCGGTCCCCTGAACACGAGCTCTCCAAGTACCGCTCGTCGTGTCACGAATCTCATGGGTTGGCGTACCACAGACCGGGCATGCGGCTTCGCCTGTCTGGATTCCACAGTTACATCTCACGCACTTCGACACGCCATCTCCTCCTTACCAACCGTCCGTCCGCAACGGCTTGTTAGCCGGCCAAGTACCTCATGCCGTCCGTGTCGACAGTGATCTCGCCGCCCTCTGTGGCTTCGGCGAGAGTTCGACGAATCTCATCGAGCGACGCGAAACCGAAGACGTCAGGTCGGCTAGTAGCGAACGCCTGGAGTCGGCCGATATCGAAGCCGTTAATCTGGCCCGCGTTACCGAAGTCGAAATTGACCGCCAGCCCTGGTCCTTTCACGGAACAGCCGAAACCGAGAAGAGCGATACGTCGATCCGATCTTCGGTCCTTGACGGTTCGGCTAACTCGATCTTGCGCCGATGGTAGCAGGCAGGCGAAAGGAGTGCGCATTGAGGTGCCGGGTGATTCCTCTGGATTGTGGAGGGCTCAGCCTCTTGGCCGACAGGGCCTTCCGAGGGTCCTTGGCGCGTCAACAGAGTCGGTTTCGAGTCCCGCGGTAGGGGGGCCTTGGTACTCGGCACCACAACTACGCTGACGAGAAACGACGGACAGGCACAGGGGCCTGCCGCTACGGCAGTATCTCTCGAGGAATCAGTGATTTCCCGTAGCGGCCGGTCTTCAGTGTCACTGACCTTCCCCCACGCACCCCGGCCGGGACAAGCCCGGCCGNNCTGCCCTAAAAAACCGATTCTCTTGGGGCAGCGGCCGGGCTTGTCCCGGCCGGGGCGGTGGCGGGTGCCTTTCTCGGGTATTGAGACAACCACTTCAGACCGGCCGCTACCGACCGAGGCCGGGCGGCTGATTGCTGGCGTGGATGCCGTAGGGGCGGCCGCCGTGCGGCCCCCCGTGGCCGGCCGTTACTAAGGAACTACCCGTCTCTTGGCCGCCCGCCCCCCGTTTGACATTCGCGGCCGATCTCTTCACGATGTCCATCAATGTCACTGCCGGGCGAGCCAAGTCACGCCCGATGAACCTGCAAGTCCGGGACGCCGCGCGACTCCTGAACGTCACCGAGAAGACGATCTACCGGTGGATCAAGCAGGGCTCGATTCCGGCCTACCGACTCAGCGAACAGTACCGCTTCAACCGCGCCGAGCTCCTCGAATGGGCGACCTCGCGCCGGATCTCGATTTCCCCTGAGATCTTCAAGGAGGAGGAGTCCGAGTCCTTGTCCTTGCCCGATTTCACCGAGGCCCTGCGCAACGGGGGCATCCACTATCGGATCGGGGGCGATGACAAAGCGGCCGTCCTCCATCAGATCGTCGAAACGCTGCGGCTGCCGGCCGAGGTGGACCGCGAGTTCCTGTACGAGGTGCTCCTCGCCCGCGAGGCCCTCGGCTCCACCGCCATCGGCGACGGCATCGCCATCCCCCACGTCCGCAATCCGGTCATCCTGCACCTCGAACGCCCGATCATCACGCTGTGCTTCCTCGAGCGCCCGGTCGACTTCGGGGCCCTCGACGGGCAGCCGGTCGGGACCCTTTTCACCCTGACCTGCCCCACCGTTCGCGCCCACCTCCACCTGCTCTCGCGGCTCAGCTTCGTGCTGCGCGATCGGGCGTTCAAGGATGCGGTGCTGCACCAGGCCGCGCGCGACGAGCTCCTGCGCGCCGCGGAGCAGGCGGAGTCCCGGCGCACTCAGCCGTCGTCCCCGAGGTGATGACCATTCCAGACGGCGTCCCGCAGTCCCCTCTCGCCCTCCTCCTGCTGGTGGGCGCGGGAGGGCTCGCGGCGCTGAGCGGTGTGCCCGGCTTGCTGCTCGGCTGGCGGTCGGTCTGGGGACCGCGCCTCGCGACCTCGGTGCTCGGGTTCGCCTGCCTGGTCGGGGCCGCGGGCGCGACGCTGCTGCTCGCGCAGTCCGGGACGGCCCTTGTGGCCTTCGCCTCCCCCTTTCCCGGCGTCGACGCCCAGCTCGGGGCGGACGCTCTGAGCGCGTGGTTCGCCCTGCCGGTCTTCGTGGTCGGCGGGCTCGGCGCGGTCTACGGACTCGGCTACTGGCCCCTCCGGCGCCATCCCCGCAACGGCCGGCGGTTGGGGCTGTGCTACGGCCTGCTCGTCGGCAGCCTGGTGTTCGTCCTGCTCGCCCGCGATGGCGCCACGTTCCTCGTGGCGTGGGAAGTGATGGCCCTCACCAACTTCTTCCTGGTCACGACCGAGGAGAGCGATCGCTCCGTGCGCCGGGCGGGCTGGTTGTACCTGCTCTACAGCCACGTCACCATCCTCGGGCTCTTCGCCTTCTTCGCCTTGCAGGGTCGGTTGACCGGCGAGCTGGCCTTCGCTCCGCCCGCCGCGGGCGCCGGCCCCGGGTACCGCACGGCGCTCTTCCTGCTCGCGCTTCTGGCCTTCGGCGTCAAGGCGGGGGCCATGCCGCTCCATTCGTGGCTGCCCTCGGCCCACTCCTCGGCGCCCAGCCACGTATCGGCCCTGATGTCCGGGGTCGTCATCAAGATGGGGATCTACGGCCTGGTGCGCACCACCGGCCTGTTCGACGATCCGCCCCTCGCCTGGGGTGTCGCGGTGCTCGCCCTGGGCGCCCTGTCCGCCTTCTTCGGCGTCGTGTTCGCCCTCGCCCAGCACGACCTCAAGCGGCTGCTGGCGTACCACAGCATCGAGAACATCGGCATCATGCTGCTCGGGCTCGGCCTGGCGCTCGTAGGCCGGTCGACCGGGCGCGGCGATTGGGTGCTGCTCGGCCTGGCGGGCTGCCTGTTCCACGTCTGGAACCACGCGCTGTTCAAATCGCTGCTGTTTTTCGGCGCTGGCTCGGTGGTCCACGCGACTCGCTCCCGGGAGATCGAGCAGATGGGGGGCCTGGCCCGACGAATGCCGGCGACCGCGGTGCTGTTCCTGGCGGGTTCGATCGCCATCTGTGGCCTGCCGCCCTTCAACGGCTTCGTGAGCGAGCTGCTGGTCTACCTCGGCCTCGCGCGCGCGGCGCTCGCGCCGGGCATGGGCTGGGTGGCGCTGCCGGCGCCGATCTTGGCGGCCACGGGGGCGCTCGCCGTGGCCTGCTTCGTCAAGGTTTTCGGCATCGTGTTCCTGGGGACTCCCCGCTCGGCCCGGGCCGAGCGAGCCCACGAGTCCCCGGCCGCGATGACGGTGCCGATGGTCCTTCTCGCAACCTCCTGCGCGCTGCTCGGCGTCCTGCCGGGGCTGGTCGCTCCCGGCCTCGAGCGGGCGGTCGCGGCGTGGACGGGCCAGCCGCTCTCCGGCCCCGCCCTCGGTACCCTCGTCTCGTTCGGTGGGGTGACCGCCGGCGCCCTGGCGCTGGTCGCCCTCGCCGGCGTGCTTGCGCTCGCCCTGGGGCCTGTCGCCCGCCGCGCCCGCCGGCGCCAGCCCCAGCTGCCGACCTGGGACTGCGGCTACGCCGCGAGCTCGCCGCGCCTTCAGTACACGGGCTCCTCGTTCGCCGAGATCGTGACCTCTCGCTTCGCCTGGGCCTTGCGACCCCGCGAGCTCCGGCCGGTGATCGATCGGTTCTTTCCGGCGAGCGCCGCGTTTCACTCCCACGCCGAGGACACCGTGCTCGAGCATCTCCTGCGGCCGGCGGGCCGGCACTCCCTCGCCGCGACGGCGTGGTTCCGCTCGCTGCCCCAGGGACAGCTCCAGCGCTACATCGTCTACATTCTGGCCGTCCTCGTCCCGCTCCTGGTGTGGGCGCTCGCCGGTGGGACCTCGGCCCCATGATCGAAGCTCTCGCCCACGTGGCGGCGCTGCTGCTCCTGCCGCCGCTCCTGCTCGGCGTCATCGGGCGCACCAAGGCGGTCGTGGCGGGGCGGCGCGGGGCCAGCGTCCTGCAGCCGTACTTCGACCTCCGCAAGCTCTTCGGGAAAGAGGTCGCCCTCAGCCGGACCACCACGTGGATCTTCGTCGCGGCGCCGGCCGTCGCCCTCGCGACGACCCTCCTCGCGGGCCTGCTCGTGCCGCTCGGTCCGCACCCTTCCCCGGTCTCCTTCCCCGGGGATTTCGTGCTCTTCGCCTACCTGTTCGCCCTCGGCCGCTTCTTCACGGCCGCGGCGGCCCTCGATACGGGCTCGCCGTTCGAGGGCATGGGCGCCGCCCGCGAGGTCGGCTTCGCCTGGCTGACCGAGCCCGCGCTGTTCTTCGCCTTCCTGGCTCTCGTCCGGCTCTCGGGTTCGCTCCGCTTCGACGAGATGCTGCGGGGGACCGAGGGCGGGCTGTGGCTCGAGAACACCGCACCGGCGCTGCTGATCGCGACGGGTTTCGTGATCGTGCTGCTGACCGAGTGCAGCCGGATTCCGGTCGACGACCCCACCACCCACCTCGAGCTGACCATGATTCACGAGGTCATGGTGCTCGATCACAGCGGCCCGTTGCTCGCTCTCGTCGAGGTCGCCGCGGCCCTCAAGCTCTTCATTCTCGAAGCGATGCTGCTCCACGTCCTGGCGCCCACGGCGGCGATCGAGGGCTGGCCCGGCTTCGGGCTGTTCCTCTTGGGAATGCTGGGCCTCGCCGTCGGAATCGGGGTCCTCGAGTCAGTGATGGCGCGCCTTCGCCTCCTCCACGTGCCGACGTTTCTGATCGCGGCGGTACTTTCTTGCGGCTTCGCATTCCTCCTGCTCAACCGGTGATCGCCATGATGTCGCTCCTGAGCTCACTCGTCGCCGGCCTGCTGTTGATCAACCTGGTCGCCCTCGGCTCGAGCCGGATCGCCACGGTGGTGCGCGCCGTGGCGCTCCAGGGAATCCTCCTCGGCCTGCTCGCGGTGGCCGCCCACGGCGACGTGAACCGCCGGGCCATAGGGCTCGCCGTGGCGAGCGCCGTCCTCAAGGGCTGGCTCATCCCACTGATCCTCTTTCGAGCCCTCCGCCAGGTGGAAATCAAACGCGAGGTGGAACCGTCCCTTGGCCTGCTTCCCTCGCTGCTGCTGGGCGCCCTCGCCACGGTGCTGTCGGTGCTGGCGGCGAATCGCCTGCCGCTGGCCGAGGGCCGGCTCGCGCCGCTCCTGGTGCCGGCGTCCTTCGCCACGGTGGCCGCCGGGTTCCTCGTGATCACCACCCGGCGCAAGGCGATCAGTCAGGTGCTCGGCTTCCTGCTGCTCGAGAACGGGATCTTCATCTTCGGCCTGCTGCTGGTCGAGGCGATGCCATTCCTGGTCGAGGTCGGCGTGCTGCTCGACCTGTTCGTCGGGATCTTCGTGCTGTCGATCATCCTCCACCACATCCAGCGCGAGTTCGCCTCGCTGGACACCCGCCGGCTGTCGCTGCTCAAGGACTAGCCATGGTGCCCCTTCCGATCGTGGTGCCCTTGGTGATGTCGGTCGTGGTCTTCTTCACGCCGTCGAAGCGCTGGCGCCCGCTGCTGCTGGCGGCGACCGCGCTGGCCCACTTCGTCCTGACCGTGAGCACGCTCGCCTCGCCCCTGCCGGCAGGCGGCGGCTGGCTGCGCCTCGATGCCCCGGGGCGGCTGCTGCTCGCGCTCGTCAGCCTGCTCTTCCTCGCCTGCGCGGTCTACTCGGTCGGCTATCTGCGGTATCGGGTCGAGCGGGCCAACCGGCGGTTCTGCGCCTGCCTGGTGGTGGCCCTCGGCACCATGAGCCTGGTGGCCTACTCGCAGCACCTGGGGCTGCTCTGGGTCGGCATGGAAGCGACCACCCTGGCCATGGCACCGCTGATCTACTTCAACCGGACGCCCCGCTCGATCGAGGCCACCTGGAAGTACCTGGTCATCTCGTCGGTGGGCATCGCGCTCGCCCTCTTCGGCTCCTTTTTTCTCGGCTACGCCTCGCTGCTCGGCGGCCGCGAGGCCTCGCTTCTCTTCCCGGATCTGCTGGCGGGCGCCGGGGCGTTGTCGAAGCCCTGGCTGCGCGCGGGATTCACGCTGCTGCTGGTGGGCTACGGCACCAAGATGGGCCTCGCACCCATGCACACCTGGAAGCCCGACGCCTACGGCGAAGCCCCCGGGGTCGTCGGCGCGGTACTGGCCGGGGGCGTGACCAGCTGCGCCTTCCTGGCCCTCGCGCGCCTGACCCAGATCACCGCCGCGGCCGGCGAGGGCGACTTCGCCAACCGCCTCCTGGTGCTCATCGGATTGGCCTCGATGGGAGTGGCGGGAGCGTTGCTGCTCGGCCAGCGGGATCTCAAGCGGATGCTGGCCTACTCGAGTGTCGAGCAGATGGGAATCCTCGCCCTGGCGATCGGCCTCGGGGCGGGGGCCACCTTCGCGACCCTGCTCCATCTCGTCAACAACGCCCTCGCCAAGGGCGGGCTCTTCCTCGCCATCGGCAACGTCCACCGGGCCTTCGGCGGCAAGACCACGGACCACGTCCAGGGGGCCATTCGGCGGCTCCCGATCTCGGGCACGGTCGTTCTGCTGAGCTTCTTCGCCGTCACCGGCTCGCCCCCCTTCGGCCTCTTCGTCAGCGAGATCCTCCTTCTGAAGTCGATCTTCGCCGGCGAGCGGTGGCTGGTCGGAGGGCTCTTCCTCGCCTTCCTCTTCCTGGTCTTCGCCGGCATGGGCGCCACCACGCTGGCGGCTCTCCAAGGCCGCCCGAGCTCCCGGGCTCGCCGCTCGAGCTACCGCGACCGCTTCGCGACCGCCGCGCCGGCAGTCGTGCTGCTCGGGCTGGTCCTGCTCTTCGGCCTGCACCTGCCCGAGCCGGTGCGGGCGCTGATCGCGGAGGCCGCGGCCGCCCTCGAGAGGGGCCGATGAGCGCTCGAGGCGAACTGGTACGGTTCCGGTCAGGCACGGCCCTGGCGCGGGAGAACCTGCCCGCGCTCGCGCCCGAGGAGCTCGGGGCCGTACTGCTGCGGGAAGTGGCGGCCGGCGCCCGCGTCGTCGCCTACTTCGGTGCGGAAGAAGAGGACGGCGTTCGCCTCTACCTGGTGCTCGCCGACGACGCCCGCTCGGAGCTCGGCGTGGCGACGGCGCGGGTGTTCGGGGGGACCTTTCCGTCGGTCGCCGAGGCGTGCCCAGCGGTTCAGCTCTTCGAGCGCGAGATCGCCGAGCAGTGCGGGTGCCGGCCGCTCGGGCACCCGTGGCCGAAACCCGTCCGCTCCCCCGACACCCCGGGGGTCTTGGACTTCTTCCAGGTCGAGGGCGCCGAGGTCCACGAAGTCGGCGTCGGCCCGGTCCACGCCGGAGTCATCGAGCCCGGGCACTTCCGCTTCCAATGCCACGGTGAGACGGTCTTCCACCTCGAGATCGCCCTCGGCTACCAGCACCGCGGCATCGAACGGGCTCTCGTGGGCGGCCCGGATGGGCGGTCCATCCACTACGCCGAAACCGCGGCGGGAGACACCACGATCGGCCACGCCACGGCCTATTGCGAGTTGCTCGAGGCCCTCGCGGGCGCCCGCGTGCCGGCCCGCGGGGCGGCTCTCCGCGGGATCGCCCTCGAGCTCGAGCGCCTCGCCAACCACGTTGGCGATCTCGGCGCCCTCGCCGGCGACGTCGGCTTCCTGCCCACCGCCTCCTACTGCGGGCGCATTCGAGGCGACTTCCTGAACCTCTCGGCGGAGCTCTGCGGCAGCCGCTTCGGGCGCGGGCTGGTCCGCCCGGGGGGCACGGGCTTCGATCTCGAGCTCGGGCTCGTGGCGCCCCTCGTCGAGCGGCTCGAGCGCGCGTTCGCCGATACCCGGTCGGCGGTCGAGCTGCTCTGGGCGTCCTCGTCCGTAATGGAGCGCTTCGAGGAGACCGGTGTGGTCCCCCGGGAGATCGCAGCCGCACTGGGGCTCAAAGGTCCCGCCGCGCGGGCGTCGGGGCTCGACCGCGACGCCCGCCGGGACCACCCGGGCGGAATCTTCCGGTTCCGTCAGATACCCGTCGCGGTGGCGGAGTCGGGGGATGTGTTCGCGCGCGCCTCGGTGCGCTGGCTCGAGATTCAGCGCTCCGTCGCCTTCGTCGCCGAACAGCTCGGGACGCTGCCCGCCGGTCCGGCGCGGGCGCCGGTCGGCCCGCTTACCCCGATGCGGCTCGCGGCGAGCCTGGTCGAAGGCTGGCGGGGCGAGCTGTGCCACGTGGCGCTGACCGATGCCGGCGGGCGCTTCGCGCGCTACAAGATCGTCGACCCGTCGTTTCACAACTGGAGTGGCCTGGCCTGGGCGCTCCGTGGCGGCCAGATCTCGGACTTTCCGTTGTGCAACAAGAGCTTTAATCTGTCCTACTGCGGGCACGACCTCTGAGGGGAGGGACCTGACGATGTTCGAGCTGCTCCGCGCGCGCCTCCACCAGAGGAAGCGGACCCTGGCCTACCCCGACGGCCCGCCACCGCGCTTACCGCCGTACTTTCGGGGGCACCCGGTCTTGACGAGCGCACGGTGCGAAGACGGCTGCTCCCGGTGCGCCAGCGCCTGCCCGACCGGGGCCATCCGGCTCGAACCGAAGCTCGGCGTAGACCTCGGCAAATGCCTGTTCTGTACCGAGTGTTCCGAGGCCTGCCCGACGGGAACCCTCGGCTTCGGCCTCGACTACCGCCTGGCGGCCCGCGGGCGGGAGGATCTGGTGGTGGACGAAGACCAGGCCGTGCGGCTGGCCACGGCCCTCGAGGAGAAGACCCGCCGCCTGTTCGGGCGCTCGCTCAAGCTGCGCCAGGTCAGCGCCGGCGGCTGCAACGGCTGCGAGTCCGACGTCAACGTGCTGTCGACCGTCGTTTGGGACATCGGTCGCTTCGGCATCCAGATCGTCGCCTCGCCCCGGCACGCGGACGGATTGATCGTCACCGGCCCGGTCACCGAGAACATGCGTCTCGCTCTCCAGAAGACCTACGACGCCGTGGCTCCTCCCAAGATCGTCATCGCGGTGGGCGCCTGCGCGATCTCCGGCGGGCCCTATCTCGATCACTCGGAAGTCCACAACGGCGCCGACGCCGTCGTCCCCGTGGATCTCTACGTTCCCGGCTGTCCACCCCACCCGCTGACGATTCTCGACGGCCTGCTGCGGCTGCTGGGCCGGCTGGAAGGCGGCGATCGAGGGCGAGCGGCAACGAGGAGCTCGGAGCGATGAACCTCGACCGTGATCGCCAATGCCCTGCGCCTGCGCCGGTGGTCGATCTGAGGGCTGCGAAGTCTCAGACGCCGCGGCCGGCGATGACGGTGTCGAGCCGGTCGCCCACCCAGCCCGCGAGGTGTCCGGCGGGGTCGACGATGGTCTCTTCTCGACGTGGACCGGTGGAGACCATCTCGACCCGTGCCCCCACCTCTTCCTCGATCCGCTCGATGTAGGCCCGCGCCGCCGCGGGCAAATCGGCCGGGTCCAGGATGCCCACGGTGGAGCTTTTCCAGCCCTTGACCGTCTCGTAGACCGGCTTCGCGGACTCGAAGGCGCCGGCCTCGCCGGGCAGGTCGCGGGTGATTTGCCCACGCACCTTGTAGGCGGTGCAGATCTCGATCTCGTCGAAGTCGTCGAGCACGTCGAGCTTGGTCAGGGCCAAGGCCTCGACGCCGTTCAACCGCCGGGCGTAGCGGGCGGCCACGGTGTCGAGCCAGCCGCAGCGGCGAGGTCGGCCGGTGACGGTGCCGTACTCGTTGCCGCGCAGGCGGAGGAAATCGCCCTGCTCGCCCTCGAGCTCGGTGGCGAAGGGCCCGCCCCCGACCCGCGTGGTGTAGGCCTTCAAGATGCCCAGGGCACCATCGATCTTGGTCGGGGGCACGCCGGAGCCGGTGCAGGCACCGCCGGCGGTGGAGTTCGAGCTGGTGACGTAGGGGTAGGTGCCGTGGTCGATGTCGAGAAGGGCGCCTTGGGCGCCTTCGAACAGCAGGCTCTTGCCGGCCGTGATCCAGTCGTCCAGCATCACCTCGGTGTCGCGCAGCATGGGCGCCAACCGCCCGCCCCACTCCCGGCACATCCGCTTGACCTCGTCGAGGGGAGTCGGCGGCGGCGCGCCCAGGGCCTGGAGCTCGGCGGCGATGCGGGTGTAGAGCGCGCCGAGCCGCAGGTCCGCCCAGGGCCCCGCGGCCAGGTCCGACAACCGCAGACCGTAGCGCGAGATCTTGCCCTCGTAGGCCGGGCCGATCCCGCGCGAGGTGGTGCCGATCTTGCCCGCGCCGCGGGCCTCCTCCCGCGCCTTGTCGAGCTCGGCGTGCCAGGGCAGGAGCGCGTGGGCCCGGTTCGACACGAACAGCCGATCGCCGGGCTCGATCCCCTCCTTGGCCAGCCGATCCAGCTCGGAGAAGAAGGCGTCCGGCGCGATCACCATGCCGTTGCCGAGCACGCACTTCATGCCCGGGTGGAGGATGCCCGAGGGAATCAGTTGCAGGGAAAAATGGCGGTCCGCGAACTTCACTGTGTGACCGGCGTTGTGTCCGCCCTGGTAGCGAACCACCACGTCGAAGGCCGGACAGATCAGGTCCACCACCTTGCCCTTGCCCTCGTCCCCCCACTGCATGCCGACGATCACGATGTTGGCCATGACTCGAAACCTCCTGCGCCGCCCCGAGCGGCGGGGGGAGGGTAGCAGAAAGGCCCGCGACCTGCCGATCGCGCCGTTCTTCGGCCCCATCGTCCCCCCCTGATAGCCTTCGCGGCCATGATCGGACTGGCCGAAATCGAAGCTGCCCGCCGCCGGATCGCCGACGGCATCGTCACGACGCCGTGCCTGCACTCGGAACCCCTTTCCGAGCGCACCGGCGTCGATCTCCATTTGAAGCTCGAGTCGCTCCAGAAGACGGGCTCGTTCAAGGCCCGCGGGGCGCTCAACACGCTGCGCTCGCTCTCGCCGGAGGAGCGTGCCCGCGGGGTGATCGCGGCGTCGGCGGGCAACCACGCCCAAGGGGTCGCCTGGGCCGCGTCGTCGGTCGGCGCTCGCTCGGTGATCGTCATGCCCACCCACGCGCCCCTGATCAAGGTCACCCGCACGCGCGCCCTGGGCGGCGAGGTAGTGCTCCACGGTCAGAGCTTCGACGATGCCTACGCCGAGGCGCGGGCGATCTGCGAGCGCGACGGCCTGGTCTTCGTCAACGCCTTCGACGACGAGCGGGTGATCGCGGGGCAAGGCTCCATCGGCCTCGAGCTGCTCGAGCAGGTGCCGGGTCTGGAGGCCGTGGTCGTGCCGGTCGGCGGCGGGGGTTTGATCTCCGGCATCGCGGCGGCGATCAAGGCGATCCGCCCCGAAGTGGCGATCTACGGCGTGCAGACCGAGGCGGCCCCGGCCATGGCCCGGAGCCTCGCGGCGGGCCGGGTGGTCGAAGCGCCGTTGGCACGGTCGCTGGCCGAGGGCATCGCCATGAAAGTGCCCGGGCGACTGACCTTTCCCTACGTGCAGCGGCTCGTCGAACGAATCGTCCTGGTCCGGGAGGCGGACATCGAGGGAGCCATCTTCGACCTGCTCGAAACCACCAAGCTGCTCTCCGAGGGCGCCGGCGCCGCCGGGGTGGCGGCGCTTCTCGCCGGCGGCCTGCCCGAGCTCGCCGGCCGGCGGGTGGCCGTCATCCTGTGCGGCGGCAACATCGACCTCAATTTCCTGCAAAAGATCGTCGAGCGGTCCCTGGTCCGGCTGTCCCGGCTGTGCCGGCTGCACATCACCGTCCGCGATCAGCCCGGCGCGCTGGCCGCCATGCTCGATCGGATCGGCCGCCTCGGCGCCAATGTCGACCGCATCGAGCAGAACCGCACCTTCACCGACGCCACCTTCTGGGAGGTCCAGGTCGACCTGACCCTCGAGACCAAACACCCCGACCACGTGGATGACGTCCTCCGCGGCCTGCGCGATGCCGGCTACGAGAAGGTCCGGGTGCTGGGACCGAGCTCGGTGGTGTGAGCGCTAGAACGCCGCCGGATCCGGCGGCGGCAAGTCCCGGAACGCCGGATGGTTCGCCTTGCCGCCGGTCAAGACCAGGGCGTAGAGCAGCCGCGGCTCGCGCATGGCGCGGCGGCCGTTGACCAGTACCAGGGGCGTGCCTTGGATGTCGTGACGGCCGGCCCACTCGATGTCGTCGCCGATCTTCTTGGCGGTCGCCGGGTCGGCGACACAGCGGGCCAGGCTCGCGGCGTCCGTGTAGGGCGCCGCCAGGTCGTAGACCAGGTTGGCGGTCAGTCGCTCCTGGTTGGCGAACATCTTGTGCAGGAACTCGTCGGCGCCCGCCTTGCCCTCGAGACAGACCGCCGCCTTGGCGCCCAGGCAGCGCAGGGCTTCGGGGTCGGCCCGCTGCATGCGCGGGTTGCAGGTGGCGTCCAGGGGGTAGAACCGCTCCTCGATCTGGAAGCTGCCGGCCGGTGCCAGTCCGCGCAGGCTGTTCAAGGTCTCGCTGAGCTCCGCGCAGTGCGAGCACAGGATGTCGCTGAAGGCGGTGATCCGCACCGGCGCCTTGGCCGAGCCCCACAGGGCGCGGGGCGTCGCCGACGGCACCTGGGGCGCGCGCAGAAAGGCGTAGAGGAAGTTCGAGAACATCTGGCGGTCCGAGGTGGACAGGCCCGCGACCAGGCTGGTCAGAGCGCGGTCCCGCTGCTCGTCGCCGGTGGCGGGGCCATCGAAGAGCAACGGTCCCGCGGACACCGCCGGTGGCGGCACCGTCACCAGGGGCTCGACGCTCGGAATGACCTGAGCCGAGCTCGGCGTGGGAGTCGGCGCCGAGCTCGGCGTGGGAGTCGTCGCTGCGCTCGCCGCGGCCACCTCGGCGAGGGCCTCCCGGCCCCGCTCGGCCTGGCTCTTGGGCGTCTTCAAGCCGGGACCGAGCAAGAGCAGATAGGCCCCGAGCGTCCCCAGCACCGCCCAGCTCAGGCCCCGGCCGAGGGGACCCACCGGCGCGTCCCGAAAACCGCGCCAGAACACCACCGCGAACAGCCCCACGAGGACGTAGGTCACGACGCAACCGAAACAGAACTGGCCCGCCGAGTAGCCCACCATGCCGAACACCAGGACGCTCGCGAGGCCCCCGAGCACCACGAGCTTCAAGGCGGCGGCGTGGCGCCCGATCGCCTCGTCGCGCTGGCGACGCAGCTGGGCAGCGAAGGCCAGCGCGGCGGCAACCACCCCCCAGACGACTCCCCAACCCGCCAAAGGCAGCCCCGTGGTGCGCTGGATCGCGCTCGCGAAGGGGCCATCCCACAGGGCTTTGCAGTCACCGGGGCCGCCGAAACCGCAGAACGGCGTGCCTCCGCTCCGGGCTTGGATCAGCTGCAGCCACAGGAAGGCGGACCAGCCGGCCGCGAGCGCCCCGATCAAGGCGAGCAGCGTCAGGACGGCGACGGAAGGCCGGGCGGGAGACGGACTCTGGGGCACGCGGTTCTTGGTCATGGGCGCTTTCTTACCCGATCCTCGAGCCAAACGCCAGAGGAATTCTCCGACTGAAGGAGTGCCGCGGGGAGCTGCAGAGGCTGCGGTAGAGTGCCGAGACGTGAACGCGTCCCGACTGGCTTCGTGGGAAGAGCGTCTGCGGCCCCTCGCGGTGAGCCTGCCGCCGGCCGTCGCCGTGGCGATTTACACGCGCGGGCGACGGGCCTTCCTGAAGCGCTTCGCCGGCGAGTCGCCCCCGCCCGTGGCGGTCCCGCCCAGGCTGGCTCGAACCCTCTGGGGACTTTCCTTCCGCTCGCCCCTCGGCAATGCCGCGGGTCTGTTCAAGCAGGGCGAGGGCTACGACCTGGTGGCCCGGCAAGGGGCCGGCAGCTACCTGGCGGGCACCACCACCGGCCAGCCGCGGATGGGCAACGCCCGCGCCGGCGTCCGGCTGCCCTTCGTGCCCTACCCGCGCTCCGGCGCCGCGTCGAACTGGCTCGGCCTGCCCAACGACGGTCATCGCGCCGTGGCGGCCCGCCTGGCGCGGCTCGAACGGCGCCCCGGCTGCCCGATCGGCGCCAGCCTCGCCGTGGCCGGCGAGGAGGCCCCGGCGACGCTCCTCGACGGGCTCGCGGCCTACCGCGACGCCGGGGTGGACTTCCTCGAGATCAACGAGAGCTGCCCCAACACCGGCGAGGCCAGCCCGGCCTGGAGCGCCTTGCGGACCCGCCTCGAAGCCGTCGCCGAGGGGTTTCTGGTCCGGCGCGACCGGCCTCTGCCGGTGATCGTCAAGTTCTCCTGCGACACGGAGCCGGCCGAGTTGCCGCCGCTTCTGGACAGCCTGCTCGAGCTCGGCTTCGACGGCGCCAACTTCGGCAACACGTCGACCGCCTACGACCGTCACACGTGGGCGATCGCTCCGGCCGAGCGACGGCTCTACCGCCACTTCACCTCGACCTTCGGGGGCGGGATCTCGGGCCGGCCCCTGGCGCTCGGCTCCCTGACCCTCATCGAAGCAGCCCGGCGCCATCTCGAGGACCGCGCTCCCGTCCGGGAGTTCCACCTGGTCCGCACCGGCGGCGTCGAATCCGCCGCGGACGTGACGGCCAGCCTGGCGGCAGGGGCCTCCCTGGTGCAGTGGTACACCGGCTACTTCGCGTCCTTCGCGCGGTCGGGACATCGGGTCTACGCCGCACTTTACGACCGCCTTGCCACAGGAGACTCCACTTGAGGCCCGCAGCCCTTCTCCCGATCCTCGTCTGGACGCTGTCCGGGGCCGGCCTCTCGGCCGCCGCCCCGCCCCCCGAACGCATCACCCTCGAGCCGCCGGCCCCGCCCGGCGCCTTCGGGCCGGCCCTCGCGGCCGAATCGTCCCAGTTGGTGGTGGGCACCCAGGAGTTGCTGCTCACCTGGCTCGAGCCGAGCGCCGCCGGCGCCACCCTGCGCTTCGCCCGCTACTCCGGCAAGACCTGGACCGCGCCCGTGACCCTCGCGGAGAACCTCGAGGGACTCGAACCCGACGACGAGCCCACCCTTTCCGTGATCGAGACCCAGGGAGTGCGACGCACGCTACTGGCGCGCGCCGGCGACGCGCTCTTCCGCTCGGGCGACGCCGGTCGGACCTGGTCGCGCCTGCCCGGGCCGCCGCTCCCCTACTCGTCCTTCGCGCCCGGGGAAGAGGGTGCCTGGGCGTTCTGGCCTCGGCGGCGCGAAGACGGCAAGGCGGCGCTGTTCGCCACCCGCGTGCTGGCCGGCGAGACCCTCGTGGCGGAATCGGTGGCGCCGGGGTTCGGGACGGCGGCAACCATGACCTGGGACGGGCCGATCGTGGTCTACCGTGCGGCCTCGGGAGCGGGAGACCTGGCCGTGATCCGCCGCCGGGAGGCCCGCTGGATCGAGCCCGGCCCGGTTCACCTCGAAGGCTCCGCGGCGCGGGCAGGCAGTCCGCGGGTCGCCGCCCACCGTCGCCAGGTGGCGGTTGCCTGGGTTCGCACCGATCCGCGAGGATCGAGCCTGGAAGTGGCTTTCTCGGCCGATGCCGGACGCACTTTCGGAAGCGCGGTCGAGGCGGTCGAACCCGAGCACGGTCCGGTGAGTCCGAACGCTTTGGATCTGGTCCTCGACGACGACGGCCAGGCGCTGATCCTGTGGACGGCGGCCGGCGACGGCGACGGCGACGACCTCTGGCTGGCCCGGGTGGCGCCGGATGGTCGACGGGGGCCGAGTTTCGCCGTCGGTCGTGGACTCGCCGGGGCCGCCCAGCCCCGGCTCGCTCGCGCGGGGACGCGGCTGGCCGTCGCCTGGCTGGAGGGCGCTCCTTTCCGCCTGCGGCTCGAGACCGTGCCTCTCGAACAGATTCCGCCCGTGGCCACGACGCCGCCCGAGGCAGCTCCTGCCGCGACGGCTGCCGCCGCGTCGGGGCGGGGTCGGGTCGGCGAGCTCGCCCCCGACGCCGCGGTCCTCACCCTCGCCGGGGAATCGACGACCTTGGCCGCGCTCCGCGGCCGACCGGTGCTGCTCAATCTGTGGGCCACCTGGTGCCTGCCCTGTCTGGCCGAAATGCCCGAGCTCGCGGCGTTCCACGAGCGGTTCGGGAAAGAAGGACTGGTGGTGCTCGGATTGAGCGTGGACGCCGCGGATCTCGAAACCCGCGTGCGCGCCATGGTGATCGATCGCAAGGTCCCCTTCACCGTCTGGCGGGATCCCAACAACCTCCTCTACCGGGCCCTGCGGGTCCAAACCCTGCCCACGAGTCTGCTGATCGATCGCGAGGGGCGAATTTTGCTGCGGCGAGACCGAGCCATCACGGCGGGAGACGCCGAGCTGGAGGCAGCGATCGCGCGGGCTCTGGCGCCGCCGAGCTGAACGCTCGTCAGAGGCCCGCGCTGGCCCGGAAGAAGCGCACGAGCAGCTCTCCCGAGAACCGCGGCAGGATCACCAGGTGCCCGGCGTGCCCGCCCTCGGCGGTCTCGATCACGTGCACCCACGGGTTCTCCCGGGCCGCGGCGGTCAGGTCCGCTAGGGCGACCTCGGACACGATGCCGTCGCGGAAGCTGCCGAGAACGAGCAGTGGACGCTGCGCTCGCCGGGCGGCCAGGGCCGGGTCCCGCGCGGCGAGCCAGGGGCCGAGGCTTTCCCCGTCGCGCTGGGCGAGCCAGCCCGCGAAGCCCTCGAACGAGGTGGCCGGGCGACCGAGGGCTTTCAGACGGCGGTCGAGGGACCAGTGGAAGAAGCCGTGGACGCCCTTCCAGCCGCCCACGTCGAGCAGGTAGGCCCGGTCGTCCAGCCGGCGCAGCGTCCGCTCCAGAGCCCCGGCCGGCGAGATCGCCACCACGCCGGCCCGAAAGCGCTCCGCGGCTTCTCGATCGCCGGCGGCGTGGATCACGTCGAGCCCGCCGAGCGAGACTCCGACGAGGCCGATCGGGTGGCCCGGGAACCGGGTGCGCAGGTCGTCCGCCCAGGCGCCCAGGTCCGCCGCCTCCTCCGGCCCCAGGCTGGGCAGGAAGTCGGTCATCAGACAGCCGTGCCAGCGCATGTCCGGCGCCAGGGCGCCGAAGCCGGCGTCGGCCAGCGCGCGGGCGAGGAACTGGACGTAGCGCACGTGTTTGTCGTCGTAGAGACCGTGGACGACGACCACGATCGGCGCTCCCGATTTCGACGGGGGATGAAAGTAGCCGTGGAGGGGAGCGCGGCCGGAGGCCGGGGCCGGCGCCGTCAGGGCCGCGAAGCCGGGCGGCACGGGGCCGCCGCAGGCCCGCGCCGGATTCTGATTGCGCAGCCGCTCGCGAAGCTCACCCTGGGTCAGCCGCACCAGGCTGCGCAGACCGCTTTCGCTGCGCCCCGGGTCCGGCACCACACGATCGAGCTCGGCCCACAGCTCCGCCACGGTGGCGGGACTCGAGGCCGGCACCGCCACCGGCAAGGGTCGCAACCCTACGCAGGCGGTGAAGAGGAAGGCCAGGGCCAGCATCCCGACTCGTCTCATGGTTTCTCCTCGATCGCCGGCAGGCCGAGCCGCTCGGCCCCGGCGTAGACCACCGCCCGGCCGGGGCGCAGGAAACCGACCAGGGTCAGACCCAGGGACCGTGCCACCTCGACCGCGAGGGAGCTGGCGGCGGACACCGCGGCGAGCACCGGCACGCCCGCCACGGCACACTTTTGCACCAGCTCGAAGCTCGCCCGGCTGGTGACCAGGACGATCGAGTCACCGAGCCCTGCCGTGCCGGCACCGAGCTCGCCGGCCAGGAAGGCCCGGCCGAGCAACTTGTCGAGGGCGTTGTGGCGGCCCACGTCCTCGCACAGGCCCGCGAGCGAGCCATCGCGGCCGAAGCGGGCCGCGGCGTGGAGGCCGCCGGTGACCTCGAAGCTCGTTTGGGCGGCACGCAGGCGCACGGGCAAGGAAGCGAGGAGGGCGGGTTCGATCGGGAGCCCGGGCGGGAGCCTGGTGGCGCCGTCGAGGAGCCGTGCGGCCAGGGCCGTGCGCCCGCACACCCCACAGGCGCTCGAGGTGAAGACGTGGCGATCGAGCCGCCCGAGGTCCGGCAGGCGGCGGCTCGCCAGGGCGACTTCGACCACGTCCTGGCCCGCGCCCTCCGCGGTTTCCTCCCGCGACTCGCCGAGCCCCGCGAGGTGGGCGCGGTCCCGCAGGATTCCTTCGCTGAAGAGGTAGCCCACCGCGAGCTCCGAGTCCGCCCCCGGCGGCCCGGGTGTCCGCAGCGTGATCGCCACGGTTCGCGACTCGCCCCCCGCGGTCACCCTCACGGTCAGGGGCTCCTCGACGGCCAGGCGATCGAGCCGCGGCCGAGCTGGACCCTCGCCCAGATCCCAGACCGTCACCGCCCTCGTCGCTTCGTTGCCGCGGGTCATGAGGAGCACGGTAGTACGGGCTCCCGGGGCCGTCAAACCGGGCGCGAACGCTGTGCCATAATCCCCGCCCGAAAGCCATGGCGCCATCGAACTTCAGCCGCTACTTCTTGCTCGTCCTGGTGGTCGCCGTCGCCGGGCTGTTCTTCTACATGATCCGCGGCTTCTCGCAGCCGATCCTGCTCGCCGCGGTGCTCGCCACCGTTACCTACCCTCTTTATGAACGCATCGTCCGGCTCTTGCGGGGCCGGCGCAGCATGGCTTCGATCGTCTGCTGCCTGCTGCTCCTGGTGGGGGTCGTCGGGCCGCTCGTGGGCATCGGCGAGATGGTGGCGAAGGAGGCGGTGGCGGTCTACGAGCGGTTCCAGGACGACATCAAGGAGATCGTGGCCGGCGGCCAGGAGGGCGTGAAGGCTCGGCTCGACGCCCTGCCGTGGTTCTCGCGCTTGAGCCTCGACCGCCTCGACTGGGGAAAGATCCTCGAGCAGGCCAGCCAGTCCGTCGGCACGGCGGCGGCCTGGTTGCTCAACAAGACCTCGACCGGCACCGTGCAGCTGGTCTGGACCTTCTTCATCACCCTGTTCACCCTCTTCTACTTCTACATCGACGGCCCGCGCCTGGTGCAGAAGATCAAGGACGCCGTGCCGCTCCCCCGGGAGCACGAGGACCGGTTGATCCAGCGGTTCGTCGCGGTGACCTCGGCGACGGTCAAGGGAACGCTCGTAATCGCCGCCATCCAGGGCACCCTTGGGGGCCTGACGCTGTGGATCTGCGGCATTCCGTCGCCGGTCCTGTGGACCGTGGTGATGATCGTGATGTCGATCATCCCCGTGCTCGGCGTCGGGCTGGTGATGTATCCAGCCGCCGTGTTCGCGCTCGCCACGGGGCATATCTGGCAAGGCGTGACGATCATCGTGGTCACCACCGTCGTGATCGTGAACATCGACAACTTGCTGCGACCGCGGCTGGTCGGCGCCGAAGCCGGTATGCACGACTTGATGGTGTTTTTCTCGACCCTCGGCGGCCTGTCCATGTTCGGCTTCGCCGGGTTCGTGATCGGCCCGGTCATCGCGGCCTTCCTGCTCGCCCTGCTGGCGATCTACGAAGCCGAGTTCCGGCTGAATGAAGTGCCGCTGATCGTGCTGCCCACCGATCCTCCTCCACCGGCAGACGGAGCGGCCGCCTGACCCTCCCCCGTCGCTCCCCCTCCGGCGCGGCCTATCTGGGCCTCGTCGTCGCGGCCGTGCTGTTTTCGACCGGCGGCGCCGCGATCAAGGCCAACGAGCTCTCCGGTCTGGCGGTGGCCGGCCTGCGCGCCGGTATCGCGGCCCTGACCCTGGCCGTGGTCGTGCCGAGCGCCCTGCGGGCTCTGTCTTGGCGAACGGCCGCGGTGGGGCTGTGCTATGCCACCACCACGGTGCTCTACGCCGCGTCGAACAAACTGACCACGGCGGCCTCATCGATCTTCCTGCAGTCGACCGCACCGCTCTATGTGCTGGTGCTGGCGCCCTTCGTCCTCGCCGAGCCCATCCGGCGCCGCGATGTCTCGTGGCTCACCTTGACCGCGCTGGGGTTCGTCTCGATCGTCTTCGGCACCGATCCCGCAGCCGCCACCGCCCCGAATCCGGCCCTCGGCAATTTGATGGCCGCCGGCGCGGGATTCACCTGGTCGATCACCATCATGGGGCTGCGCTGGCTCGAGCGCGACCCGAAGGAAGGCGCGACGCCCGGTCGCGCCGGCTCGGCGGCGGTCCTGGCCGGCAACACCGCCGGGTTTCTGTTCTGCCTGCCCACGGTGATGGCGGCTCCGGCGCTGACCCAGGGCGACTGGATCTCGGTCTTGTACCTGGGAGTCTTCCAGATCGGGCTGGCCTACGTGTTCCTGACTCGCGCCATGGCCCGAGTGGGCGCCCTCGACGCCGTGTTGCTCCTGCTGATCGAGCCCGTTCTGGCGCCGATCTGGGCCTGGTGGCTACACGGCGAGGTGCCCGGCTGGTCGACGGTCTTGGGCGGGCTGCTGATCCTGAGCTCGACGGTGGGTCGAACTTTGAGGCCTGATACCATTCCCAGGTGATCCCCCCAACCCTCGAACAGCGGTTCGGTGCGTTCGTCACCGAACGGTTTCCCTTCGCCCTGGTGCCTGCCCGGGAGGCCCTCGCGGTGGCCCTCGCCAAGGCCACCGAAGCCGACGAACCCCGCGCGCTCCTGCGCCTCGAACTGCGCCGTCGCCTGCCTTCGCGGGCGCCGGACTTGCCCGAAACGACCCCCGGAGTGAGCGCGGAGGCGCGGCTCGGCCAGGCCATCGAGGAGATCGTGGAGGCGTGCGACGGCTTCCTCCGCCGCGAGGAGCTGGCGGCCTCCCTGACCGCGGCGGAGAAGCGCGAGATTCTCGTCGGCCTGCTGCTGACCCGGGCCACGGACAACCGGCTCAAGAACTTCTTCCTGGGCGGCGAGGTCCGCTACAAAGGCAACTCCTTCCAAGGCAAGGGCTTCCGATCGCTGGGGCAAGAAGCGATCTATGCCGCCGGCATCCGGCTCCGGCGCGGCGAGGAGTACCGCCGGGCCGACGGGAGCTGGGGTGGGGACGTAGTGGCGCCGCTGATCCGGGACGCCGGCGTGGCGATCGCCATGAACCCGCAAGGCGACATCGTCCGCCGCATTCTCTCCGCCCAGATGGCCAAGGCCGGCCCGCCCATGAACGGCAAGGATCTGCATCTGGGCGATTGGGACCACGGGATCTTCCCCGCCAGTGCGCCGCTCGCGATCTCGGCCCTGACCGTCGCCGGCATCGCCTTCGCCCTGGCGCGCGAGGGCGAAGGCCGAGTGGCCCTCGCCTTCAACGGCGAGGGTAGTACGTCCCTCGGCGAGTGGCACGAGGCGATCAACCTGTGCGCCGCGAGCCGGCTCCCGGTGGTGTTCTGCGTCGAACAGAACGGTACCGCCCTGTCGACGCCGCTGGGCGACCAGAGCGCGGTGCGCACCTTCGCCGACAAGGCGGTGGGCTACGGCATCCCCGGCGTGACCCTCGACGGCACCGACCCGGAAGCCATCGCCGCCGCCTTCGCCTGGGCGGTGGAGCGGGCTCGTGCCGGGCTCGGCCCGACGCTGATCGAGCTCGTCTCGCTCCGCATGTGCGGCCACGCCCACCACGACGACATGCTCTACCTCGGCCGCGAACCCCAGGCGGGTTGGGACTACCCGGAGTGGAAGGACGGCGGCTATGCCGACCCCGAGCGCTACCGCTACTGGGCCGAGCGCGACCCGATCCGGCGCTGGTCGGCCCGGCTCGAGGCCGAGGGTTTGCTCCAGCCCGGCGAGCTCGAAGGCTTGAAACGGGAGGTCTTGGAGCGGGTCGAGCGCGAGGCCCGAGCGGTGATCGAGGCCCCGTGGCCGGACCCGGCGGGTGCGGGCGAGGGCGTCTACGGCGACCAGCCGCCGGCCCGGCACGTCGAGGTGCTCGCGGATCGCCCTCGCAAAGTGCTGCCGCTCCCGCCGCTGCCGCCCCTCGAGCCCGGTGCGCCGGTGGACCCCAAGGGCAACACGTTCTTGGACGCCGTGATGCTGGGCGTGGGCGACGCCCTCCGCGCCGACCCCCGGGCGTTCGTCTACGGCGAGGACGTGGGCGGCCAGTACGGCAACGCGTTTCTGCTGCTGCGACCACTCCTCGGCGAGTTCGGCGACCGCATCGTGAACTCCCCCATCGCCGAGGCGGGCGTGCTCGGCGTGGCGGTCGGCGCGGCGCTGGCGGGCCTCCGGCCCATCGCCGAGATCCAGTTCAACGACTTCGTCGCCACCGGCTTCAATCAGCTGGTCAACAACGCCGCCAAGATTCGCTACCGCTGGAGCGGCGCGGTGCCGATGGTGGTGCGCCTGCCCTGGGGCGGCTTGAGGAAGGCCGGGCCCTACCACAGCCAGAACACCGAGGCCTGGTTCTATCGCACGCCAGGTCTCAAGATCGTGGCGCCCTCGACTCCCGAGGACGCCCGCGCGCTTCTCGCGGCCGCCATGGCCGATCCGGACCCGGTGCTCTACTACGAGCACATCAACCTCTACCGGGACCCGCGAATCAAGCAGAAGCTCGCCCCCGAACCGCCCGCCCCCCTCCCGCTCGGCCGCGCCGCCCTGCGCCGCGCTGGCAGCGACCTCGCGATCGTCAGTTACGGCGCCTACGTCCACGTGGCGATGCGGGTCGCCCTTCGCCTCGCCGCCGACGGCATCGAAAGCGCCGTGCTCGACCTGCGCAGCCTCTGTCCGCTCGACCGTGAGAGCCTCCTCGCCGTGGCCCGCCACTGCGGCAAGGTGCTGATCGTCCACGAGGACACGAGAACCGGCGGTATCGGCGAGAGCCTCGCCGCGATCATTCAGGAAGAGGCCTTCGAGTACCTGGATGCCCCGGTGCGGATTCTCGGGGCGCTGGACACCCCGGTGCCCTACTCGCCGCCGCTCGAAGAAGAATTCCTGCCGAGCGAAGAGCAGGTGGAACGGGCGGCGCGGTTGCTGGCGGGGTATTGAGGCGGCATCGAGCAGCTCCTCGAAGACTTCAGGTCCGACGTAGAACGCTGGGAGTCGCCATGAAAGCCATCATCGAAGTCTCACCGAAGGGTTCAGTCTTCCAAACTGCAGCTAGCCAGGTCGCTTCGGCAAGGGCGGGGAGCACGCCGGATTTCCGCCTCAGCTTCGAGTCCGCACGGTCGCTGTTCGCCGAGCTCACGCCGGCGCGGCTGGATCTGCTGGACACCCTTCGCCGGTTTGGACCCTGTTCCGTGTACGCCTTGGCCAAGGCGGCGGAGCGCAACTACTCGAACGTTCATACGGACGTGGCTCGGCTAGAGGAACTAGGGCTGATCGAGCGCACCGAGGCCGGTGAAGTCTCCGTGCCCTACGAGTCGGTCGAGATCTTGCTGCCGCTGGCGAGGGTCGTCGCGTAGCGTCACCCCCTCACCCCTCCCCCGAGAACCCCGCTGCCTGCTCTCTTTCGATCATCTGGCGGTCCGCCGGCCGGAGGGTTCTCATGACCTTGAAGGACACCGAGCGCGGGGTCTTGGGGTTGCGGGCGAGGGCCAGGCGGACCTGGTAGTTGGTCGACAGCGACGGGCTTTCGCCGATGGCCTGGAGGGCACGCCGGGGGGCGATGGACGAGCGGGCGATCTCGATCAGCAGGCCCGGATCGAGGTGGCGTTCCTGGAGGCAGCGCAGGACAAGCTCTTCGTCGCGGAAGAAATCGGCCCACAGGGCGCGCAGCAGGGTGCGGCCGGTCTGGCGGATGGTCGACATCTTCTCGGCCGCGCCGAGGCCCCGGAACAGCGAGGTCAGGCGGGCGCGGGCGCGGGCCTTGACCTCGAGGGAGCGGATCTGGGGGTTCTGGGTGAGCCCCAGCAACCCCCGCAGGTCGCCCATGGAGCTGACCACCTCGACCAGGGCCGCCGAGGGCACGTTGGGGCACTCGAGCAGCGCGCTGCGCACCGCCGGGCGCTGGAACAGCCGGCGGTTGCGGTAGATCTCGCGGGCCACCGCGGCGCTGGCGTTCCGGGCCATGGTGGCCACCATGCGATCGGTCACCGTGGCGTTGCCGAGGAGTGCCAGCCGCACCTCGTCGGTCGGGTCGCCGGTCAGGATCTCGAGCACGTCCAGATCGGTCGAGGTGCGGGCGATCTCCGCCCGCTCGGCGAGCGACCGGGCCAGCAGCGAGCCTTCGGCCGTCCGCGGCTTCAAGGGGGAGATTTCCTGGGTGGCGTCGAGGTCCCGGACCGGCCGCGCCGTCTGTTCGATCGGTTTCGCCAGCGGCACTTCTGGCGACAGGGCCACCGGTAGCTCGGATTCGTGGGCTTCGATCTCCTCCGCCGCGAAGGCCGCGGTCTCGCTGGGCCGGCGGCGGTCGAAGGCGACCGGAGGCACCGCGGCTCCCCGTCGGCGCTCGACGTCGCGCGAGGAGGACAACTCGAGGGCCCGCGCCTTGACCACCTCGCGGTCCCCCGGCGGCAGAGCCCGGATCAGACTGCGCACCTGGTCGCGAATCTCGGCCTTGTCCTCGGGGTCGATGGCGTCGCTGTCGAGCTCCCGCAGCAGGTCGAGGATGCCGACCGCCTGGGCGCAGCGCGAGCGCAACGCCTCGGGCGTCGCGTCGTTGCGGACCAGGGCCTCCTTGACCTGCCAGTCGTCGAACCAGGCGTGCCGGTTGGCGAGGACCTCGAGCACGGCCTTCGAGTCGATCCAGGCGGCGATCTGGCGAACCACCCCGAGCTCACCCCCCGAGCCGGCCGTGGCGAGGGTGGCGAGGAGCTTCAGGTAACCCTCGTCCCGCTCGACCCGCGCGAGGTCCTCGGGGGTCCGGCTCACCGACTCCCTCGCAACAGGTGGCGAGCGATCACCAGGCGCTGCATCTCGCTGGTGCCCTCGTAAATCGTGGTCACCCGCACGTCCCGGTAGAGCCGGGCGATCTCGTACTCCTCCGAAAAGCCGTTGCCGCCGTGGATCTGCTGGGACACCCAGACCGCCCGGTTGGCCGCCTCGGAAGCGTAGAGCTTGGCCTGGGAAGCCAGGCGCCCGGCGTCCTTGGTCTTTTCGGACCGGCTCGCCGCGTAGTAGGTGAGGGCACGCGACGCGGCCAAGGTCGTGGCGATCTCGGCGATCTGGAACTGGATCGCCTGGTGGCGCCCGAGGGGCACGCCGAATTGCACCCGGTCGCGGGCATAGGCGGCGGCAAGCTCGACGGCGCGCTGGTGGATGCCGAGGGCCTGGGCTGCAATGCCGAGCCGGGAGTGGTCGAGGGTCTCGAGGGCGACCAGGAAGCCCTCCCCTTCCGCCCCGAGCAGGTGACCCGTGGGAATCCGGCAGTCCTGGAAGTAGATCTGTGCCGTCGACGAGCTGCGCAGGCCGAGCTTTTCCTCCGGCTTGCCGACCGAAAACCCCGGCGCGTCCGCGGGCACCACGAAGGCCGACAAGCCCTTCTTGCCCTCGCCCGTGCGCGCCACCACGACGAAGTAGCGGGCGTGCTCGGCGTTGGTGATCCAGGCCTTCTCGCCGTTCAGGACCCAGCCGTCGGCGTCCCGGACGGCGCGGGTCTGCAGCGCCCCGGCGTCGCTGCCGCTGGCGGGCTCGGTCAGCCCGAAGCCGCCGATCGCACCGCCCGAGGCCAGCTCCGGCAGCACCCGGCGTTTGAGCTCTTCGGTCCCGAAGTGCACGATGGGCCAGGCGCAGACCGAATTGGTCACGCTCATGGTGACGCCCACCGAGGCGGACATTCGGGAGACTTCCTCGACCGCCAGGACATAGGTGAGGGGGTCCACTCCGGCGCCGCCATAGGCCTCGGGCACGGTCATGCCGAGCAGGCCGAGCTCGGTCATTTCCGCCAGGATCTCGCGCGGGAACCGGTGCTCGCGATCCCGCTCCCGCTCACCCGGGGCGATGCGCTCCTCGGCGAAGCGGCGAACCTGCTCGCGGACCAGCTCCTGATCCTCGGTCAGCGCGAAATCGACCTCGGGAGCCAACTCGAGGACGTTCATGGGACCCTCCCCTGCCCTCTCAGGCCTTGTTGATCACCCAGTCGGCGATCACCAGTTTCTGAATCTCGCTGGTGCCCTCGTAGATCTCGGTGATGCGGGCGTCGCGGAAATACCGCTCGACGTTGTACTCGCGGGTGTAACCATATCCCCCGTGGACCTGGAGTGCCTTGGTGGTCACCCGCTGGGCCATCTCCGAGGCGAACAGCTTCGCCTGGGCGGCCTCGAGCGAGTACCGGCGGCCGGTCTGCTTGGCCCACGCGGCCTTCCAGGTGAGCAAGCGCGCCGCGTCGAGCTCGGTGGCCATGTCGGCCAGATAGAACTGGATCGCCTGCAGCTCGGCGATCGGCTTGCCGAACTGCTCCCGGGCCTGGGTGTAGGACAGGGCTTCCTCGAAGGCCGCCTGGGCGATGCCCACGGCCTGGGCGGCGATGCCGATGCGCCCGCCGTCCAGGGTCGACATGGCGATCTTGAACCCTTCGCCATCCTCCCCGAGGCGCCAGGCCGCCGGAATGCGCAGGCCGGAGAAGGACAGCTCGGTGGTCCCCGAGGCGTTGACCCCCAGCTTGACCTCGTGGTGGCCGCGAGAAAATCCGGGCGTGTCGCAGGGGACCAGGAAGGCGGTGATGCCCCGGTGGCGCTTCTCGAGGTCCACCGAGGCGAAGACGAGGGCGATTTCGGCGTGGGTGCCGTTGGTGATGAAGACCTTGTTGCCGTCGAGCACGTAGTGGTCGCCATCGCGCCGCGCGGTCGTGCGCAGGGCCGCGGCGTCGCTGCCGGCACCGGGCTCGGTCAGGGCGAAGCAGCCGAGCTTGCGACCGCTGGCCAGGGGGGTCAGGAACTCACGCTTCTGCTCGGCGGAGCCGTAGGCCAGGATCGGGTCGCACACCAGCGAGTTGTTGACCGAGAGGATCACGCCCGAGGATGCGCAGGCGCGGCTCACTTCCTCGATCACCAGGGTATAGGACAGCACATCCATGCCCGCCCCGCCCCACTCCTCCGGCACCGACACGCCGGCCAGGCCGAGCTCTCCCGCCTGGGCGAAGAACTCCCGCGGAAACTCGCCCGATTCGTCGATCTCCTTGGCCCGAGGTTCGACCACCTCGTCGGCGAAGCGGCGGACCATCTCCTTCAGAAGCTTCTGCTCGTCGGAAAGCTCGATGTGCATGCCGATGGCCTCCCCTCACACGGGCGTCACGGTCGGAATCGAAGGCGGGAATCTGCTGGTCGAAGGGCCGGTCCGAAGCCCGGCGGAACCGTCCGGCATGGTAGCAACGGGGCCGACCCCTTGTACACCCCTACCCGGGCCGCCATAGAATCTCCGGCCATGAGCGAGCCCGTCGACTACATCCGCACCGAAATCGAAAGCTATCTCCCCTCCGGCTGGACTTTGGCCGCCGACCTGGGCACCTGGGATGATCGCAAGGGCCGTTGGTCCACCCTGCTCCGCGACTCGGCGGAGATGGAATGGGAGCTCGCCGTGGGTGCCGACGCCGCTGCGAAGACGGGACGGATCGAGGCGCTACGCCTGGCGATGGACAAGCTGTATCGCGAGCGCCTGGGCCGGCGGACCCGCGGCATGGGGCTGTAAGGCCCGGGCCGCTTCCGGTGACCCAAAGTTCGGCCGCTCCTCGCCCCCCATCCCATGACCGCCACCTCCTGGCGCCCCACCGCCTCTTGGTCCGCCCTGCGGGTGCGCGCCGAGCTGCTCGCTCGCATCCGCGAGTTCTTTGCGCAGCGGGGAGTGCTCGAGGTCGAAACGCCGATCCTCGCCGCGGCCCCGGTGACCGATCCCCGGCTCGCTTCTTTTTCTACCTCGTTTCAGGGGCCGGGAGCGCCGCGGGGGCGCCGGCTCTACCTCCAAACCTCTCCCGAGTTCGCCATGAAACGGCTCCTGGCCGCCGGCTCCGGGCCGATCTACCAGCTCGGCAAGGCGTTCCGGGACGGCGAAGCGGGGCGGCGCCACAACCCCGAATTCACGATCCTCGAGTGGTACCGTCCGGGCTTCGACCACCACCAGCTGATGGATGAGATGGACGCGCTGCTGGCGTCGACCCTCGGCGCCGCGCCAGCCGAGCGGCTGACCTACCGGGACGCTCTCCTCCTCCACGCTGGCGTGAACCCGCTCGGAGCGCCCGTCGACGACTTGCGGGAGGCGGCCAGCCGGACTCTCGGATCGATACCCGAGCTGGGCGACGATCGCGACGCCTGGTTGGACCTCCTGGTCAGCCTGGTGGTCGAGCCCCACCTGGGCCGCGGCCGACCGACCTTCGTCTACGACTATCCGGCCAGCCAGGCCGCCCTGGCCCGTTTGCGACCCGACGATCGCCGGGTCGCCGAGCGCTTCGAGGTCTATGTCGACGGCCTGGAGCTGGCCAACGGGTTCCACGAGCTCGGCGATGCCACGGAGCAGCGGCGCCGCTTCGAGCTCGACCTCGCCCGGCGCCGCGCAGAGGGCCTGCCGGAGGTTCCCCTCGACGAGAATCTGCTGGCCGCGTTGGCCCACGGCCTGCCCCCCTGCGCGGGAGTGGCGCTGGGCTTCGACCGGCTGGTGATGGTCGCCCTGGGGGTCGCGAGCCTGGCCGAGGTGATCGCGTTCCCGTGGGATCGGGCCTGAACGAAGAGGGGCGGGTCTGCGACCCGCCCTGGTCGACAACCCGCCCTCTTCCGCGACCCGAAATCAGTTTTCCGGATTCCCTGCCGCGGCTTCCTGGGCCGCCGCCGTCGAGGGCTGGACTTCGACGCGCACTCGCTTGATGGCTCCGGCCGGATCGCGCTTGACGCGGATCATCACCGGCTGATTGGCGGGCAGGGCGGTCAGCTCCGGAATCTGGCCGCGGTGACCCGGTCGGAAGTCCCGGATGTTGACGATCGCCCGCGGCACGAGAATCTCGGTGCCATCGGCCAGACGCAGGAACAGATCCGCGCCGCGGACCTCCACCTGGGCGATGGTGGTCGCCCGTTGGTCGACTGTCCCCCGCATGGCCGCCTCCGCGGTGCCGGCGCCCGCCGCGAGGCCGACCGCCAGCGCCAGCGGCGCGATGGCGTTCTTGCGGCGCTTGACCAGGGTCAGGCCGCCCATGCCGAGCAGCGCGGCGAGCAGGATCTTGCCCCAATCGCCCAGGGTCGGAATCTCCAGCACGTTCGGCACGTCGTCGTTGGTGATTGTCACCACGTGGGTGGTGGTGGCCCCAAGGGCGGCGCCGCCAGTGGGATTCGAAATGATCACCAGGAAGTCCTCGTCCGGTTCCACCACCGCGTCGTTCACGATCGAGATGTTGAAGGTCTTGTCGGCCGCGTCCTGGTCCGCCCAGGCGACGGTACCGCCGGTGTTGCCGTAGTCGCCGGGGGCGATGGCCGAACCATCGGTGGTGGCGATGGTCACATCCACGGCGCCGTCGGCCCCGCCGGTCCGGGTCAAGGTCACCGTCGCCATTCCGGCCGCCTCGCCCACGGACGACAGGGCGATCTGGAACTGGATGGTGCCCGGGGCGAGGGGCACCAGCTCGACCGAGCCCATGTCGATCCGGCCCGAGGCCACCCGGGGAAGACCGCGCTGGTCGGTCGCCGGCGGGGGCACGAAGGCTACGTCGCCCGCGTCGACGGCGGGGCTGGTGGCGGCCGGCAGGTGGGTTTCCGTGGGACCGCCGTTGTTGCCGAGGGCGGCGAGCTGCGGGTCCACGCTGAAGAGGTTGCCCCCGTTGTCGGTGACCACGGCTCCCGGCGTCTCGATCAAGCTGAAGGCCGTCGGGTACGGCGTCAGCGCGGCGAGGTCTGGATCCAATGCCGAAACGTTGTCGGCCACGATCGCGTGATCGAGATCGACCTGGGTGCCGAAGTAGGTGAAAAGGCCGCCACCCTGGTTGGTCGCGGTGTTGTTCGCCACCGTCGAATGCCGCACCGCCTGGCCGCCATACAGGTAAAGGAAGAAGGCACCGCCGCCGAACAACGCCGAGTTGCCCGAGATTGTCGAGCTCTCGATGGTGGTCGGGGTGTCATTACCGTAGAAGTACGCCCCACCGCCGACGCTTCCTGCCTGGTTGCCCGAGATCGTGGAGCTCGTGATCAGCATGTTGCCCGGGGCGTCGGTGTCGTAGATGTAAATGCCGCCACCCTCGAGCGTGGCGGAATTGCCCGAGATCGTCGAGTCGCGAATGGTGATCGGGCCGTCCGGATCATAGAAATAGATCCCGCCGCCCTCCTGAATCGAATCGTTGCCGGTGATCTGGCTGTTCTCGATGAGCACCGAGGCCGCCTCGTCGATGTACATCGCCCCGCCCTCCTGGGCTAGGGAGCTGTTGCCCGAGAAGGTCGAGTTGCGAATGACGAGATCCATGTTGAGGCCGCTCGCGGCGAGGCCACCGCCGAGGGTGGTGCCGTCGTTGCCGGTGATCACCATGGAGTCCAGGGTCAGGTCCGCGTCGAAGTCGACGATGGCGCCCCCGAAACCCGCGGAGCCCTGGGTCAGGGTGAGCCCGCTGATCGAGACCACCAGGCCGCCGGCCGGATTGTAGAGATAGAAAATCCGCGAAGCGTTGTTACCGCTGACCGTGAGGCTGGCGGCACCGGGGCCCTGAATGTCGACCGAGTCCGTGATGTCGATGTCGCCGGAGGTCAGCGTGATGGTGCCGGTCACCCCGGCCTGGAACACCACCATGTCCGCCCCCACGGCGCCGTTGGCGTCGAGGACCGCCTGGCGCAGGCTGCCGGCGCCGGCATCGGCCAGGTTGGTGACCGTGAAGGTAGCGGCCTCGGCGGTGCCGCCGGCGGCGAGCGCCCCCAGGGCGAGGGCGGCCCCCCCGGCGATTCGGTTCTTCTTCTGGGCCTCGCGTTCGATGGCACGGCGCTCACGACGCGAGCTCCGGCGGTCATGGTCCTGCATAGCTCAGGCTCCTCTCGACAGGGGCAGGGCCGCGCTCGTGCACGGTCCGGTCAATAGGGGGAACGACGCGCGCGAGTATAACCGGAATCATCGCTTTCGCGTCCACTACCGTTCCCTCCGGGGCCAACGCGCGGGCGCTCCGAATGCGCCCGCGGTACACTCGCCGCGCACCTGCGCAGAGCCACGAAACCCTGGGGCTGGATCATGAGATTAGATACCGAGTTCGTTCGCCTTCCCCTGCGCTTCGACGCCGCTCGCCTGGCCGCCGAGGTCGCCGCCGTACCCGAATCCGAGTGGCGGCCCCATCCCCAGGGTCACCCCGGCAACTCCGCCCTGCCTTTGGTGGCCGCGGGCGGCAACGTCGCCAACGATGCCACCAAGGGGCCGATGCGGCCGACGCCCCATCTGGCGCGGCTGCCCTATCTGCGCCAGGTGCTCGCTTCCTTCGGCTGTCCGCTCGGGCGCACGCGGCTGATGCGCCTCGACGGCAACGCCGAAGCCACCGCCCACACGGATACCAACTATTACTGGCTCGAGCGGGTGCGCATTCACGTGCCGGTGGTGACCGATCCGGCGGTGCGCTTCCTGTGCGGCGAACACGAGCTGCACATGGCCGCGAGCGAAGGCTGGGTGTTCGATACCTGGAAGGTCCACAACGTTCTGAACCCCAAACCGACCCGGCGCATCCACCTGGTTTCGGACTCGGTGGGCTCGGTTCCGTTCTGGGACCTGGTCGCCCGGGGAGCCCGCCCCTTCGCGCCCGGAGCGCCCACCGGAGACGCGCCTCGCGACGTGGCCTTCGACCCGGACTTCGAGCCGGAGCTGGCCTTCGAGAACGTCAACCAGCCGGTGGTCATGTCCCCCTGGGAGCAGGAGATCCTGCTGGGTTCGCTCCTCGGCGACCTCGTGGCCGACTCACCGGCCGACGTGCGGCGGGCCTTCGAGGCCGAGCTGCTGCGCTTCCGCCGCGCCTGGCGAGCTCTGTGGGCGCTTCACGGGGACGGTCCCTCGGGCACCGCCGCCTACCGTGCCGAGCTGATCGAGACGGACCGCCGGCTGGCCCCCTTCGAGCGCCGGCTACGGCTCGAAAACCACGCCGACGCCCTCGAGATCGCCCGCCAGATGGTCCTGCGGGTGGGCTTGAATCCGGAGCTCGCGAGGCCGATCGTGGCGGCCCCAATGGCCCCGATCACCCAGACGGCCGGGACGGTCGCACCCGTTGCGACTCCCGCCGCCGGCCCCCGCTTCGCCGATCCGGTGTTCCTGGTGTCCTCGCCGCGCGCCGGCAGCACCCTGCTGTTCGAGACCTTGGCCCAAGCGCCGGAGCTGTGGACCATCGGCGGGGAAAGCCACGCGGTGATCGAAGCCGTGCCCGGGCTCGACCCGGCCTCCCGGGGCTGGGACTCGAATGCCCTGACGGCGGCGGACGCGACTCCCGAGCGGGTCGCGCGGCTCTCGGCCGGGTTCGACGCGCTGCTGCGCGACCGCGACGGCCGGCCCGCCGCGATCGACCCGCGGGGCCTGCGGTTCCTCGAGAAGACCCCCAAGAACGCCCTGCGCATTCCGTTTCTCGCCGCGGCCTATCCGGACGCGCGCTTCGTGTATCTCTATCGGGACCCGCGCGAGACGCTTTCTTCCATGCTCGACGCCTGGCGGTCGGAGCGCTTCGTGACCTATCCGAACCTGCCCGGCTGGACCGGCGCGCCGTGGTCCCTGCTGCTCGTTCCAGGCTGGCGCGAGCTCGCGGGCAGGCCCCTGGCCGAAATCGTCGCCCGCCAGTGGGCGATCGCCACCACCCGCCTGCTCGACGACCTCGAAGCCCTTCCCGCGGGCTCCTGGTGCGTGGCGGGCTACGACCGCCTGGTGGCCGATCCGCAAGGCGAGATCGAGCGGCTGTGCGAGTTCCTGGGGCTCGCCTGGGACCGTCCCCTGACCGCTCCCCTGCCGCTCTCGCGTCACACCCTGACTTCGCCCGAGCCCGAGAAGTGGCGCCACAACGCACCGGAGCTGAAGCCGGTGCTGGGGCTGGTCGACAACGTCGCCCAGCGGGCGCGCGAGCTCTTCGCCAACCCGCCGCCCATCCGCCCGGCGCGGCGGGCACGCTCTGCCGCCCAGAACGCCCCGGCCCCGGCCTCGGCGGCAGCGGCGGCCGATCCGGAGGCGTTCCGCAGCGTCTACACCCAGGGCCTGCCCGAGCTCTTCGCCCAGCTCGGCGGCACGCTGCTGGTGTCCACGTACCAAAGCGGCCGGCTGATCGCGGTGCGCGCCGACGGTCGCGAGCTCAACACCCATTTCCGCTTCTTCCCGAGCCCCATGGGTATCGCGGTCGGCCGCGAGGCGCTGGTGCTCGGCACCCAGCGCCACATCTGGGAGTACCGCAACCAGCCCGAGGCCGGCCACCGCCTGAAGCCCGCGGGCAAGCACGACGCCTGCTTCTTGCCGCGCCAGGCCCACGTGACCGGGGACATTCGGGTTCATGAGCTGGCCTTCGCGGAGGGCGAGCTGTGGGTGGTGGCCACCCGCTTCTCGTGCCTGGCCACCCTCGACGACGCCCACAGCTTCGTGCCCCGCTGGCGTCCGAGCTTCGTCTCGGCCCTCTCCGCCGACGACCGCTGCCACCTGAACGGCGTCGCCGTGGTCGACGACCGGGTCCGCTACGTGACCGCCCTCGGCGCCACCGACTCACCCCAGGGCTGGCGCGAGCACAAGGCCACCGGCGGCATCCTGATCGACGTGCCGTCGGGCGAGATCGTCGCCCGTGGGCTGTCCATGCCCCATTCCCCGCGCTGGTATGGCGGCCGCCTGTGGGTGCTCGAGTCCGGCAAGGGCGAGATCGGCACGGTGGACCTCGCCACCGGCACGGTTACGCCCATCGCCCAGCTCCCCGGCTTCACCCGCGGCCTCGCCTTCGCCGGCCGCTACGCCTTCGTGGGCCTCTCCCAGGTGCGCGAGAGCAACATCTTCGGCGGCCTGCCCCTCTCCGAGCGGGTCGAGGAAAAGCGCTGCGGCGTCTGGGTGATCGACCTCCCCACCGGCCGCACGGTGGGATTCCTCCGCTTCGAAGGCAAGGTCGAGGAGATCTTCGACCTCCAGTTCCTCCCCGGCATCCGCTACCCGGAAATCGCCGAGCCGGATTCGGATCTCACCGCGGGGGCGTTCGCGTTGCCGGACGAGGCGTTGGCGGAAGTGGGGTGAGGGTCGGCCGGGACGAGCCCGGCCGNNGCCTAAAAACATTCATGATTTCGGGGCAGCGGCCGGGCTCGTCCCGGCCGGGGTGGGTGGGGGTGACCTTGCTGACGGGCCGCACCAGGCTCGGTGGCACTGGCTGGGGTAGCGACCCTTCCACTCACAGAAACAAGCATTCCTGAAGCCTCGGGTCGCTACAGAGTTTTACTTCGTTCGTGTGGTGTCAACCAAAGTGAACGACGAGCCGGGTTTCGGTGTTGGTGGTAACGGCTCACCCCGGACCACAGTTCGCTCGGGTCCGTGACCCCCACGCGGGCCACGGATCTCGTACTGTCCCGACACAGGAGCAGGCGTTCCAGGCGGCAGGCCGCTGGTTGGCTTTTTGGACATCTTTCCTCTGCCTCTTTTCTTTCCAGCCTCGTCATGAGGCTCGACTTCTTGAGCCATCAAGTCTGCACAAGATACGGTACTTCGCCGGCAACCTTGCCACAACTTATGGTAGCTGCATTGTAGTCCAAGGAATTACGAAAGACAACCTGCGGCGAGGTCTTGATCGATCGAAAGCTCTGCGTATAGAGTTCGGCCGCTAGGGGGACTACGGCGGTCTTTCCGGGTCCTCGGCACACCGGGTACGGGTTAGATGTGCGAGACGGTTTCCCCCAGAAAAATCGTCCGGGAGTTTGCCTGCGACCGGAGGCAGGTCAGGTTGTGAGCGCGGCAAATCCAGGCAACGGGCGGGTAGTCGATCCCGCATGAAACGGATACGTCCTGGTCCCATGTGATCCTGGCCGCAACCCGGCCGGCTCTCCAGAGATAGACCGCTCAAGCTGCCGTTTCCAGAAAGATCACGAGGGAATCCGTGTGCCTTGCATCCTTGCACCCTTGCACCCTTGTCCTGTTCCTCATCGCGGGAGCGTTCGCGTTGCCAGAGGAGGCGTTGGCGGAGGTGGGGTAAGGGTCGGCCTGCACGAAGATTTTCATGATCCGGGGCAGCGGCCGGGCTCGTCCCGGCCGGGGTGGGTGGGGG